>JAEEGL011971844.1_pt1 | contig 134157 bp, 198 predicted proteins | sample 9134231 | NCBI WGS metagenome assembly JAEEGL01 (sample SAMN16246548, study PRJNA631951) | gut metagenome | biome: gut microbiome; feature: rumen; material: fiber-attached | host: Bos | place: Iran: Karaj | collected 2018-10 | reverse complement strand
TAGCTCAGTTGGTTAGAGCGCACGCCTGATAAGCGTGAGGTGCTTGGTTCAAGTCCAAGATGCCCGACCAAGAGGCGCGTGGAACCTCTCAAACCTTGCTCGTTAGCCGTGGGTGAGTAAAAACACGCGAAACGGCAATAGGCGTAGATCCTTGTGGGCCGAGGGCGTCAAGGGGAGCCGAGATCTTCTGACAAGAAGGTTGTCTGCAATGTAAAGATATAGGAAATGTGTCTGTTACTAAGCAGACTGGGTTGCGGCTAATGACCACAACCTTGGGGAACGAGGTAATGCCTGTGCACGGGCGCATAAACTTACCCTCCCATGACCAGCGTGTCGAAAACCGCCATTGGACTGGCTGCGAGGCCTGGGTCCCTCGAGCTAACCGAAAGTGGAGTAGGTTCAATAGCGAAAACTTGGCGTCCCGCGGGAGCCGAAGATGGATAAGTGGGCGTTATACACCATCCTCTCTTTCCCTATGCGTCATTAGTATAGCGGTAATATGACTGCCTTCCAAGCAGTAGTTGCGGGTTCAACTCCCGCATGACGCTCCAGCCGAGACACGTCAGCAATCTTTCTTCAATTAACAAGAATTTGGATTTTGTAGAAGGCACGGGGTCGGCTCCCGGAAGATAAGCGTGTCTAGTAATGCCCCCTTCGTACAACGGCAGTACAATGCTTTCGTAAAGCATGAATGTTGGTTCGACTCCAATAGGTGGCTCCATTTGGGGAGATACCCAAGCGGTGAAGGGGACGGTTTGCTAAACCGTTAGGCCGGTAACGACGCGAGGGTTCGAACCCCTCTCTCCCCGCCATATGGATGGTTGGCCGAGTGGACGAAGGCACTTGTCTAGAAAACAAGAGGTCAGCAATGGCCCGTAGGTTCGAATCCTACACCATCCGCCATTAACTTGAAAATTTCAAAAAAATATGATATGATATATATGTAAGGTGAGGAAAGGAGATAAGCCCTGATGTTCTACTTCAAAGTGGATTACCTGGATTTTGAAAATAAGCGTCATAAAGAATCTGGTATTCTCGCGGCGGCTGGCTACATCGAAGCTATGAAGCAGGTCGTTGGTAACTACGACAAGCTGATCTCCGTTTACCTCGAAGAATGGGAAAACTTCTTGACTGAAGATGAATTGATCGACAGCCTGGAAATTGCTGATACGCGGGTATGATGGAATTGGCAGACGTAGGGGACTTAAAATCCCCTGGGCTAGTCCCGTGTGGGTTCAAGTCCCACTACCCGCACCAATGCCCGAGTGGCGGAATTGGCAGACGCGCGTGACTCAAAATCACGTTCTTCGGAGTGTGGGTTCAAGTCCCACCTTGGGCACCATATGCTCCATTAGCCCAATTGGCAGAGGCGTATGACTTAGGATCATATCAGTGTGGGTTCGAGTCCCATGTGGAGTACCATCGGTCAGTGGCGCAACTGGCAGACGCACATACCTCAGGAGTATGACAAGTAAGAGTCCGAATCTCTTCTGACCGACCATTTTATGCCCGTGTAGCTCAACGGATAGAGCATGCGGCTACGGACCGCAGGATGGGGGTTCGATTCCTCTCGCGGGTACCAACACCCACGCAAGAGCAGTGACTGCATCGCAGGAGCCCGTGGGTAAACATAACGGGGCCTAACAGCCCCACATGCGGGATTGCTGGAATTGGCAGACAGGCATGCTTGAGGTGCATGTGTCGAATGGCGTATCGGTTCAAGTCCGATATCCCGCACCAAAGACTCTCACAGCAATTCTTCTCTTGTTGAGAGATCCAAAAAGCGTTCATCTGTTAAATGAAAAGTGCTATTGTAAGGAGTCTTGATTCTTATGAAATCCAGTGAGTATGAAGCCATTAAAGCTGTGTGCGATAAATGGTATCCAGCGAAAAAAGCTGAACATTGCGCATCTGTAGAAGCAATAGTAATGCAAGATCCAATGTTCTTAGCTCTCAGTGAAGAACATAAATACTTTGTTCGGGCTCTTGCTTACGCACACGATCTCTTTGAAGATACGGCTTGTCCTCCCGAAGAGTTGATCGTTTGTATCGACATTGATGGTGAATTTGAACGAGTTGACTTCTTACGAGATCTCACCCTTCTTACCCACGATAAAGATGCAGATAGTTATTATGATTATGTGCGCGAAATCGTAAATTCCAGGAGATGCTTTGCGGTGATGGTTAAGAGAGCCGATATGGTAGATCACCTTCAGCGGAAAGCAACGCTTACGGATAAGCTCAAGAAAAAATATGCTCCAGTGATTCCGATGTTGTTTTACCCGCGAGAAGTTCTTAGATAACTCCTCGTGGCCTAAAGGACAGGGCAACAGACTTCTAATCTGTTTGGTGCAGGTTCGAGTCCTGCCGGGGAGACCAAAACCTTCAGAGTCGGAGAGATTTTAATAAAGACCGTTTCAGCAAATGCCGCAAGGCTTCGCATTTGTCTAATGGTAAGACATAACTCTGATACAGTTACGACATGGGTTCGATCCCCATATGCAAACAAACGGTCTTGATATGTGGTTGGTAGTTCAACGGTAGAACGAGTGGTTGTGGCCCACTTAACGTAGGTTCAACTCCTATCCTTCCACCCATCTGGTAATAGTGTAGTGGTAGCACGGGACCTATAGCGAGGCCCCAGCCCAAGTTCGATTCTTGGTTATCGGCAAAAGCATGCTAAGTGAGTTGCCTATCTCTCCAGAAAAGATAGGACGTGCGGCTATGATGTAGTGGTAACATACGTGCTTGCCAAGCATGACTCACGGGTTCAAATCCCGTTAGCCGCTCCATTTTAAGACCTGTCAGCAATTACTTCTTTTGCATAGGGAGCACGAGTCGTAGGTTCGAATCCTGCCCAGGGCTCTAAGCCCTGGTAGTTTAGTGGCAAAACGCGTAATAGCGGGTCTTGTTTTTAATTATACGCAATAAAGGAGAAAGTTTATGACAGGATCTTGGGATGTAAAAGTTGTAACAAACGGTATGCCGCAGAAGGTTGCAACTGCTTTCGGTGAATTGGCCGAAAAACTCATTGGCGCAGAATATGAGCCTATTGCTTACCTCGGTTCTCAGGTTGTAAATGGAACCAATCACGCCGTATTGGCTAAGCAGGTTCTTACAACTGGTCGTGATACTATTAACATCGTGGTTTTGATTTTCAATGAAAAGCCCGGTGCGATGGAAGCAACTTTGGTAAGTATCGACCGCGTAGTTGAAGGTGGCGCTCCTCTTGGTGGCGTTCATATTGATCCCCAGACTGAAATTCCTGCTGATGCGATGGATGCTTGGAATGAAGCATTTGGCGCTTGGGTTGGTGCAAAGCTTGAGCCTATCGCCTTGCTTGGCACTCAGGTTGTAAAAGGCACGAATTTCATTTTTGCTGCTACTGTGACTCCAGTGGTTCCTGATGCTACTGCTAAAGTAAGTATCGTAACTATCAATCCTATGACTGGCACTGTTGCTTTTGATGATCTGCTTTCCACAAAGTATGAAGCCTCTCTTGGCTATGCCTTCACTTGGTTGAAAGGTAGTCTCGGTAAACCTCTTGGTGAGTGGCCGTAATTAAAGCGGCCATGAGCCGCAAGCCTGGATAGCTCAGTTGGCAGAGCAAGCGGCTCATATCATAGAAGACACACTTTAGTTTTTATGATTGATACAAATATCATTGGAACTATTACTGAACTGAAATGTATAACTTATTTTTTAGAATTAGGTTATACAGTATCGGTACCACAAAATCCTACACGGTATGATTTCATACTTGATACTGGTAATAATTTATTAAAAATACAAGTAAAAACAGCACACGAAAAAGATGGTGCTATTTCGTTTGAGACTTGTTCAAATCACATTACCAGTACTGGGAATATTCGTCAGAATTATCAAAATCAAATTGATTATTTCTGTACTTGGTATGATAATCAATGCTATCTAATCCCAATACAGGAATGTGGTAATAGAACCAAGTCTTTACGATTAGTACCTCCTAAAAACGGGCAAATTAAAAATATTTGTTTCGCTAATCAGTATATCGCTAAGGAGGTGCTTATAAAGTGAGTTTATGTGATATGACCCGCTAGGTCGCTGGTTCGATCCCAGCTCCAGGTACCATAGTCCTGCGCCGGCAGGTGTCAGTCTCGCACTAATCCGGAAAGGGAAGGCGCAATATAAATGAAACCAGGGTCACCGTGCGTAATGCAACACGAGGGGCCGTATAATCCAGCCGAGGGACTGATTAGGCTGGATTTATTTTTTTATACTAAAGTTCTGCGATAGCAGAACCTGGTCCGCGCGCAGAGGGCCGTGCACCCGAAAGAAAAGTTGGCCTTCAAATTTTTGTTTCTGATGTTGGCTTGCGGCAATGCCGCATCTTCTCCCGAAAAGGAGGGATGTATATGAAACGATTTTTGGCAATTCTTCTGGCATTACTTATTGCGCTGGTTCCGCTCAGCTGTCGTTCCTCAGCGGCACAATCCTTTGTCAACAGACCAACTGAAATTACTTGCGAATACGTTAATTACGACAATTCGTGGTGGGCGCTAATGGATGACTATGGTTTTAGTATTAGTTCATTAAAGTCTGCATTAGAAGAGCATTATTTAATTGGAGATTGTTCTTTTGATTTGGCATTGTGGATTGATACAGCACCTATTCACAACACAGTTGAATGGAGATTTCTGCGAGAATATTATTCCTGTGAAATTGTCTGTTGTATTTTGCTAAGCGATAGTAACCAGTATATCTTATGGAGTAAACCAAACTCTGATGGCTCAGTTTCATTTTACTGGGGCGATATAGAATCTGATAACTATTGTATGTTCATTTTTAGCGGGATATGTTTTGACAATTAAGAAAATATATGATATAATATCTATATCAAATAGTAAAGGAGACTTTTCAAAATGAAGAAACTTATGGCCCTCTTGCTTGCGGTAATGTTAGCTTTCGTAACAGTTGGAACAGCTTGCAGTGCATCTGCATCACCTTCCATTGGTTCTTTATATAGCTGGAAGCCAGCGTTCCATTACGAATGGCTTACACACCAACCATCTTTAGATGATGTAAAATTTGCCGCACCTATCATCGAATACTTCCTTGGTGAAGATTATACGATGCTTGACGCTTTGACTCTTGACGTAAATCATCGTGCTGCATTGGTAGAATATCATTCTCCATCTTTCGGTATGTCTGGCACATATTTGATGATGCTTACCAATGATGCAAACACTTATTTTATGACCCCAGTATCTATCGCACGAGACGATATGATTGCTACTATTGACTTCACTAACGTACAGCCTGATACTTATACAGTATATGTGTTATATGCTGGTGAATTTGACCTACAGTAAAAATTTTGCTATAATAAGCATAGATGAGTAGTTTAAGCAAAACGGCGGCTAAGGCAACGCAATGCTGGGCAGCGAACGGCGCCAGCCTCATCTTTATAGCCCCCTAGTTCAACGGCAGAACACCGGTCTCTAAAACCGTTATATCCCTCTGAAGGAGGTTATCTGGGTTCAAATCCCAGGGGGGCCGCCATTAAAAGACGCTTCTTGCAGCAATGAGCCCTACAGGGCGGGTTAATGCCCTGTGCCATATTTAGAATATTATGCGTCTTGTTGATTTTTATAAAAATATATGATATTATATATATACAAGGTGAGAGGAAGTGGCAAAAATGGCAAACCGTTGGTATGTGTATGTAGATGATGTACGTATTATGGATGAAGAGTTTCGGCAGTACCTCCGGATGCAAAAGATTGTTCCTATCACTATTCGTGAATATGATTGTGTAATTGCGTTTCTCGAAGATATGCGCGGGAGCGAAATCTACATTGATCTGGATCACGATCTTGGTGAATCCGGCAGCGGGTATGATATCTGCAAGTATATTGTAGAAAATAATTACCCTCTGGTGGGTTTTCATATTCATTCGATGAATCCGGTTGGTGCCGAAAATATGCGGCAGTTGCTTGAACATTACGGCTATTTACAAATCTAAGAGAGGAAAATGACGATGGCATTTTGGAAACGAAAAGAACAAAAACAAGAGGAAGTTAAATCTACTCCTGTTGTGCGCGAATGTAGCCATAAATATCGTGATTTTCCTTGGTATGTAGAAGCCACATATTATGGCAATCGCTCATATGAAATCAATGTAATCGAGCCTTATGTTTGTGTATGGTGCGGCAAGAGGATGGATAAGACCTTGCAGCATATCACAAACGGTGGTTCTAAAGAAGATATGCGGCGAGCTCTTAAAGGCATCAATGATGTTTATGGCGATAACATTCAGGCTCGCGCATACATTGAAAATGATATAGCAGATATGCAATTAGTTGATCGTGATTATTTGCGTGCTCTTGCTATTATCAAACCCGAAGCACTTCGTGGTATGGATCAAAATGCCCAAGTTGCTTTAAGGAAAAGTTGAAAAACTTAAAAAAAAATGATATAATATATATGTAAGATAAAGAAAGGCACTTGCAGCAAATTTATTTGATACATTCTGCTTTGTAATGCTGAAGATATAAGGTGCCTTGAGAGTTTGTATCTGGGTGTAGCGCAGTTTGGTAGCGTACTTGATTTGGAGACGGCGATTTCTGCTAAATAAAATCTATGTTAGATATAACTCAACAAAAAGGATTATTAACGGAATTACGCTGTATCGAAGACATTACTACTTTGGGATATCAGTGTTTAAGACCGTTAAATGACTCAAGTAAATATGACGTTGTGGTTGATATTAACGGTAAGTTCATACGTATACAATGTAAAACAGCAAAATGGTCTACTGATACAATAGAAGAACATACTGCTTTTGAAATTGCAACATATGCAATGACCACTAATACTCAACGAAATACACGTCATAAATATTCAGCAGATGAAATTGATTACTTTTATACTTGGTTTAACGGACAAGGCTATTTGGTTTCAATTCAAGAAGCCACTGGTTCAACTTTCCGTTGGCGATATGAATATCCTAAAAGTAATCAAAAACAAGGTATTCATATTGCTGACAATTACAAAATTGAGGATGTGTTAAAAAGTTTAGCAGTCTAAAATGTCTCTGGATCAAGGGGTCGTGGGTTCAAATCCCACCACCCAGACCATTTTCGGCACTTACAGCAATCATTAAGATAGGATCTTAATATCGTCGGTTCGAGTCCGATCTCGCGCGTTAGTGCAAGTAGCTCAGAAGGTAGAGCATAAGAATATGAGTGTCGAGTTATTGAATAAACAATAGGAGTAAATGTAATGGAACATGCCCGTATGCACATTCGTCTACTCACAAATGAGGAAGCTGCTAAGTTTGTTAGCATACTAAACCGCGATGGTTCTACTATCCGCTGGACTTTAGAAAATGCAGATGGCCATTATCGTGCAAATGCGCGTAGCTTAATTGGTGTTTTATATTTCGCTACAGAGCATAATGATGACACATTCCTTGTCAATGATACTGATGGTTCTGCAAACTTCCCAAGTGAATTAGACCAGTTTAGGGTACTGTAAAACCCTTTTTTATTGGGCCATAGCGTAATCGGCAACGTAACCGGCTCTGACCCGGTTGTTCCTGGTTCGAGTCCAGGTGGCCCAGCCATTTATTATTTTTTTGGAGGGATTTTTATGAAACAACCTTATGAAACTCCAAGAGCAGAAAAGTTAGATTTTGACTATTCTGAAAATGTGGTTGCATCAAGTGGTGTCGTAATTGGTCATGCTGATATGGGCATTGGCTTAGGACACGGCGGTGGCTGTGATCACGATCCTGGTCACGGCAATCCTCATAAACCACATCCAGGAAACGGTCATTAATTGACCTATTGGGGTATAGCCAAGTCGGTAAGGCATGGGACTTTGACTCCCAGATACGTAGGTTCGATCCCTACTACCCCAGCCAATTTTGTTTAATCTATCATCGTTTTTTCTGAATAGTATTAGAGAGTAAGTCTCTCAATACGTATTGAAAGGACGATGTCTAATGGCAACTAACATTTTGGCTGCGATGAACGATGTTGCAAAATTAGCTAAGCTTACCGCAGATGCTAATGCAGAAAATGCGCAACGTGAACTCGATCTCACAGCAAAGAAAGAATTGATTGCTATTGCCGCAGCTATCAATGCCGCAGCTGCAAAAGGCGTGAACGAATTAGATTATAATTTGTCCGCGGCTGTAAATCGTCTTACCAATCTTAATTTGGCATATGCTCTTGGTCTTATTGAAGCTGATATGGAAGCTGCAAATTACACCTTTGAACAGCATTTGAATGCTCGCACTCACGCTGTTGATGGTTACAAGATTACTTGGGAATATGTTGAAGAGCCTGCGGGCGAGACTGGTAATGATGAACCTGTCGGTGAAACTGGTGTAACCGGTGTAACCGGTGAAACTGGTAACGAAGAGCCAATCGGTGAAACTGGCGTTACTGGTGAGACTGGCAATGAGGAACCAAACGGTGAGACAGGAGAAACTGGTGAAACCGGTGTGACTGGTGAAACCGGTAATGAAGAACCTATTGGCGAAACTGGTGAAACAGGTGCTACTGGAGAAACTGGTATCACTGGAGAAACCGGTGAAACTGGCGTAACTGGTGAAGAAGAACCAGAATATCGTTTTGATGCTGTATCTGAGGAAGAATTGATTGAACACGCGGAAGATTCTCCTGCTGAACTTGGTTGGTATGAAGCGGGCGAAAATGAAGGCGAATATATCGAAACCGAAGATACTGAGATCAACGAAGAAAAAACTTATTATATTCGCTCTGTTGTTGAAGCTGAATAATGTTTTTTGGGCAGACAATCAATTGTCTGCCCATTTTTTTTATGGACAATAATCAACAATTTTATTAGTCTATTTTTTATATTTTATAGATAATCAAAGGGGTGATTATATGTCTTATTATGCTGAACGAAATGGATTGGCAAAATTTTGGGAACGTAATAGCATAAGTGTGACAATAAGTGATTATACTCGTTATCACCCTCAAAAGATTGAACAACTTATCAATAAACTATTAGAATCTGATACAGAATGTTGTATACCAATATCTGATACTGAAATTGATAACATCACGGGGGTGAAACTCAATGGCTCAACGTAAAGTTTTAACTGAAGAAGGCGTACAACGTCTTTGGGCAGCTATTGAAGCAAAATTCATTGATGCCAGTGAATTTGATTTTGAAACTAATTATGTTCCAATGACAAATGCTGATATTGATGCTATCACCGGCTATGAAGAAGAACAAGAGCCAGAGCAACCTGCTGGCGAATGATGAGGAGGGCATAATATATGGCCAATACAGTTAAAAAATTCCTTGACCAGACAGGTACTGGTTATTTATGGGGTAAAATTAAACAACAATTAGACACCAAAGCAAGTTCTAGCGATTTTACCACATTAGCTGGCCGCGTTACAACTGCCGAAGGTGAAATTGATGATTTGCAAGCATTACATGCAACTGGTAAAACTGTTGCGCAAGAAGCTGCAGATGCTATTAGCGCGTTAAATCTTTCTACTACATATGCTGGCAAGGCATACGAAGGTAAGGTTGATACTCTTATTGGTAGTGATACTGGCAAGAGCGCTCGTGCTATTGCCGCAGAAGAATTAGCTGCAAAATTAATCGCTGCTAATGCTGATGCTTCTCTTGATACACTCGAAGAAATCGCGGCTTGGATTCAGGCTCATCCAGGTGATGCAGCTGCAATGAATAGTGCAATCAATGCATTACAGACTAAACTTACTCTTGGTAATGATGGTAATGGTGATGAATATACGACCGTTAAAGCATATATGGAAGCTGCTCTTAATGGTCTTGAACAAAGTTCACATGCTCATAGCAATAAGAGTGTTCTTGATGGTATTACTTCTACTTTAGTAACCAATTGGAGTACTGCTTATAGTAAAGCTCATGAACATAGTAATAAAGCTGTTCTTGATGGTATTACTGCCAGTGATGTTACTGCTTGGAATGCGGCAGAGCAAAATGCAAAGAATTATGCTGATGGTCTTGCAAGCAATTATGCAACTGCTGCTCAAGGTGCTCTTGCTGATACCGCACTTCAATCAACTGATGTTGTTGCTCTTACTTCTACAGAAATTGATGCTGCTATCGCAAGTGCCAATAGTTCTGGTACTTAATAAATAACAGGGGTGCTTTTTTGCACCCCTTATTTTTGTCATACGGAGGTAAAAGTAATGCCAAAAAAGTTTTTAGATGCCAATGGAGTTGCTTATTTGGCATCACTTTTAGATAATTATCCCAATAATGAAATTTTAGGCTCAGTAATTGATGCCATATAGGAAGCATTAGAAGAAAAAGCAGGAACGAGTTTAGTTACCTCATCTGAGGCAGGTTTAATGAGTTCTGCTGATAAAACAATTTTAGACAATATGAACAATTTTTCTTTTCAAGTACCCAATAATACATAGACACAAGCTATTACTATTGACCGAGCTAAAGCTGCTAATATGTTAAATTGTGAATGCGTTATTGCCCCAATCGTAGCGGAAACACGTACAGCCAATTTATTAAATACAAATGAAATACAACAAAATGCTTATATAAAAGCAACTGGTGAAATTACTACTGGTGATACAGATCGTCTTGGTCCTTACATCGCTGTATCACCAGGTGATGATATTTATTATACTGGATATACTTATTCAACCGCTGCTAATAATAAATCATTTAACCGACGTTTACATGCCTTTGATAGTTCCCATAATTGGATTCAATAGATTGCAATGCAATCAGTAAAAGGTCCTAATGCATATTGGAGCGTACATGGGACAATGCCAGCAAATACTGCCTATGTATGTGTATCTTGGAATGAAGGCGATTATCAATAGCAAATCACTATTGGTGCGCCTAATGGATATGTACCATATTATATTAACGCTTTTTCTACTTTGTCTACAATTTCTTTATATGTAAGTCAAGATGAAACAAATATTAATCCTATACATTATGATTATACCCTACCAAATAATTGGGGATCTGTATATGGATGTATTTGGTATCCAATTCAAGGAAAAATAAAATTAAATATTGGCTATATTGCTTCATATAATGAAGAAACACTTCCTGGTGTTTGGATGTCAAATAAAGATGTTTATCAATCAGGACGTTTGCCAACTATAGGTGCAGAAGTAGTATATGAATTAGCTGAAGAAGATATTATAGAATATACAGTACCCACAGCTACTATCCCATTGGCCGCAGGTGATAATATTTTATGGTTAAATCAAGGCTATATTACTAATATTGAATATATCGCATAGACAATTGGATTTGAACATTTAACCGCCAATACAATACGAATTAAAAATGAAGAATTTACTGACAGCGATGTAATCAGTTGGAAACAAACAGCTGAAGAAATATCAAGTAAAGCTTCTATTAATAATCCAACTTTCACAGGATTAGTAGCAGTTCCAGATGGATCCACTACAAGTTATAGCAAGCGTGCATCAAATAACTATTGGGTTTAGCTTAAACTTGGTGAAACAGTAGCATAGAATGATCTGTCTACTGAAGCAACAAAACCTTATAGCCCAGGATAGTTTATTTGTGTTCGAGGTAAATTCTGTAAAGTAATTGATGATATCGCTATCGGAGATTCGTTTGTTGAGGGCGAAAATATTCAATATACAACAGTTGGTGAACAATTAGAGTTATTATTTGCGGCATTGACAAATTAAAAAAATTATATTATAATATATATAGAAAATCGGGGAAGAAATTCCCCATATGCCGTCGTGGCTCAATGGTAGAGCAGCTGATTTGTTAGCCAAATTTATATCTATGATTGAATTAGCGCCTAAACAAAAAGGTAACTTAACTGAATTACAATGCTTAACTGCATTTTATGAATTAGGTTATCAGTGTAGTATCCCTTATGGTGAGAACTCACGGTATGATTTGATTGCAGATATAGATGGTAAGCTAATACGAGTACAATGTAAAACCTCACGAGAGGTTGAACCTGGAGTAATTGAATTTCCTTGTAGAAGTTCTTGTAGCAATACTCAATCTAATTTGCAACGTCGTTATACCGCAGATGAAATTGATTACTTTTGCACTTTTTGGAATGGACAATGCTATTTAGTACCAATTTCAGAATGTTCAGTAAGTAAAAAATTACGATTTGTTCCACCTAAAAATGGGCAGAAAGTAGGAATTACTTATGCAAAAGATTATGAACTTCAAGGACAACTTGAAAAATTGAAAGGTTAAACATTGGCTAACAAATCAGCAGGTTGCAGGTTCAACTCCTGTCGGCGGCTCCATTCTGTGTAAGGCGGAGCACAGTAAAAATATCCACCCCAGGTAGATCCGAGGATAATGCAGACGTGCAAAAAAGCCCCTAACCCGCGTGCGGTTTGTCAGTCGTTCACGAATTGGAAAAAACGGATCAAAAAGATGGAAAACTGGGCCATTACAGCAATAATTACCCAGAGTAGTGTAAATGGATAGCACACCGCAGATGACAATGCGGAGATTTCGGTTCGACTCCGAACTAAATACCATCTTGTTTATGGAAGCGTGGCCGAGTGGCTTAAGGCGGCGGTCTTGAAAACCGTTGACCCGAGAGGGTCCGTGGGTTCGAATCCTACCGCTTCCGCCATTTGAATTGAATAGGACGTGGTTCCAATGGGTTTTACATGTAAACGTAAGCGAAGTCCATCTAAAAGGAAAAATGTTTCGTGTAAAGGATGTAAATGGCTTCAAAAAGTAGGCTGGCCTGATGGCCAGAAGAAATGGAGATGTACGTGTTGAGAACTCGTGCAGAACGGCGTCATAATGACTGGACAAAAGCCAAGCGCAAGAAATCAATTAGTGATGCTTATTCTTGTTTTGGCGTTTATCCTTGGTTCGACAATTTACATCAGTATTCCAAAAATAAAATCCATTGTTCGTGCGCGATGTGTTCAAGGTATCATAAAACCAATAATAAAGGACATCATCGTCGTATCAGCGGCAACTATGCTCCTTCATATAATCCGAGTATGGCAGATAAAAGAAAAGATTTACATTTTAAGGATTTATATGAGGATTATCTTGAAAACTTGCCCGATTGAAAAATTTTTGGTATAATATATGTGTAAGGTTGAGAAAGTTATTGGGCCAAAAAGAAAATCAGCAATCTCTTCTTTTAAGATGATATTTTCTACAGATTATTGAGAAAATGATTGCGACGAAGCTGTGGGTAGAACCAGGCCCCGCGTAAGCGTAAAGGTAAAACTACCCCGGGCTTCGGAGAGTAGTTCGGCAATGTTTATTGATATACAATATTCATTCTTTACTTAATTAATGTTTTTAAGAAAATAGCTTAGTTATAAGTTATATGAGGCTTACTCTCGAAATCGCTTCCTTGTATAACAATACTAAGAAAATGGTTGCGGGGACCCATCCAGACTGGTCATCTGGATGGACAAAACAGGGCGATTTTCCATTGGTGTTCCTTCCTTTCTGTGTTGTGGTTTTCCTAAAGATAGAGCCTGCTTGTTATAAGGTGTTGAAACAAGTGGGCTCTACTTATTTAGTTGCAAATCACGATTTTTTTTGCTATAATATAGAAAAAGAGAAAAAGGAGTTTTGTATTTATGTATATTGAAAAAAGAGTTCCTATTGATACTGGTCTTTCCGAAGAGGTAGAACAGCTTTTTAGCCGTTATTCTGCATATATGTCTATGTTGAATTATATGCTTAAACAAAATCCTGAATTAGAGCATACTCAATTATTTAATAAAAAATGGGATGAATGTGTTGAGCTATATATTCAATTAGAACAAAAGAAAGAGCATTGCGCAAATATGTATCGTCCACAAGATGAAAATGTAAATTATACCAATTATGTATTTGAATTTAATACAAATACTTTACTGTTTACTGGTGAAACTATTAATTAAAGGAGAATTGCTATGGCCTTAATGAGTTGGGGTGATGGCATCACTTCTTATTACTATCAGCAAGATCCTAAAGTAACTTGTCCAAGTGTGACTTTACAAGTTACTAATAATTGCTGTTTACGTTGCTCTTATTGTTATCAGCATGAGAAATCTAATAAATATATGAGCGTTGATACTGCAAAAAAATGTATTGATCTATTATTTAAGATGTATCAAGAAGATAGAGAAGAAGCATTTATTAATCATCACACCAAAGGTATTATACTTGAATTTATTGGCGGCGAGCCATTTCTTAATATAGATACGATCTCAGCAGCATCTGAATATTTCTTACAAAAAGCATACCAAGAAAACTTAGATTGGTTATTAAACTCACGCTTTAGTATTACTTCTAATGGCGTTTTGTATTTTGAACCAAAAGTACAAGAATATTTGCATAAATATTCTGATCGAGTATCATTAACGATTACTGTTGATGGACCGCAAGAATTACATGATGCTTGTCGAGTAGACGCAGAAGGCCACGGAAGTTTTGAAAAAGCATTTGCTGCTTGGAAAGATGTGCGCGATAAATACCATGATTCATCTACTAAAATTACAATCGCGCCAGAAAATCTTCCATATTTAAAACAAATTTTTAGTTTCTTTATTCAAGAAGGTTGTACTACCATTGACGCGAATCCTATTTTTGAACATAAATGGACTGTTGAAGAAGCTAAATTATATTATCAACAACTTATTGCATTAGCAGATGAATTGTTAAATCATCCAGAAGTATCTAGTACACTATTCCGTCCTTACCAAGGACCATTATCTTCTTTAGATAATCAAAATTGGTGTGGCGGAACTGGTAAAATGTTAGCTTTTGATCCTGATGGATTAGCATATCCTTGTTTGAGATATATGCCAGATTCTTTAGGTAAAGAACGTAAACCAATTGTAGTTGGTGATTATAACGCGATTTATGACACTCCAGAACGTCAACAATTATATGTTGATTTTTTGCAAATAGATCGTCGTTCTCAATCAATAGATGAATGCTGGAATTGTCCTGTTGCACAAGGTTGCTCTTGGTGTTCAGCTTATAATTATCAAGAGGCAGGTACTCCGAATAAGCGTTCTACAAATATATGCTGGATGCATCGCGCAAATTTCTTAGCTAATGTATATTATTGGAATTTATCTTATATCCGTGGTCATAGTAGAATTATTATACCAATGTATTTGCCACGTGAAATTGCAACTCAACTTATTACTAATTCACACTACGATGAATTATTAGATTATTACAAACAAGCGATGGACTTAATTTCTACTGCTTGTATATAAACAAGAAAGGAGTGATTATCTGTGGCTTTAACAGCAGGTAATACTATTTTAGCTACTGATATCAACGCTCTGAAAGCAAAGCTCGTAGCTGAGTTAGAACGTCGTACATATACAGGTAGTGTTAATACATCTAGTAATAAAGCACCTTATACAAATGTGCCCGCTTCAGGTGTGCGCGCAGATGTAGAACATTAGTCCAAAATTGTAACTCCTATGCGGGCGATCAATACCGCAAATACACCAGCCGTTGCTACGGCTGATTCAAGTATTTCCGCATTATCTGGAGTAGACGGTTTACTTGATACATATCGCGCAGATGCTTTACGTTCTTCTACTACACATTGTGCCAGCTCTTGTACTGGTTTATGCAAAACAGCTTGTACTGGTGATTGTGTTGGTGGATGTACAAGTTGTACTAGTTGTTCAGGTACTTGTTCCGGTTGTACAGGCTGTACAGGAACTTGTACAGATACTTGTTCTGGTTGTACAAGTTGTTCTGGTACTTGCTCCAGTACTTGTTATGGAACTTGTTCTGGAGGCTGTAGCGGTTGTACAAGTTGCTCTGGCACGTGTTCTGATACTTGCTCTGGATGCACAAGTTGTACTGGTACATGTTCAGGTACTTGTTCAGGTTGTACTGGCTGTACTGGTACTTGTACTGATGCGTGTACGAGTTGTACTGGAACTTGCTCTGGCGGTTGTACTAATGCGTGTACTGGATGTACCAGCTGCTCTGGGACATGTTCTACTACTTGTACTGGTACTTGTTCTGGTGGCTGTACTGATGTATGTACTGGATGCACTAGTTGTTCTGGAACTTGTAGCACTACTTGTTCTGGCACTTGTTCTGGTAGTTGTTCAGGTTGCACTGGTTGTACTGGTACTTGTAATACTACTTGTACCGGAGGATGTAATACTACTTGTACTGGATGTACTGGCTCTTGCTCTGGTACTTGCAATACTACTTGTACTGGATGCACTGGTGATTGTTCTGGTACTTGTTCTGGATATTGTACAGGAAGTTGCACTGGTTGTTATGGTACTTGTTCCGGTAGTTGTTCTGGCTGTAGCGGTTCTTGCACAGGAGGCTGCGGAGGAAGTTGTTCTGGTATGTGCGGCAGTACTTGTAATAGAGATGGATGTTGGGGGTGCAGTGCCACCTGTCAACGAACTTGCACACGTGTTTCAACTTCTTGTGGTGCTTGTAACTCAGCTTGCGGTGAAACTTGTTATGGTGGCTGTAGTGCTACTTGTGCAAAAGAAAATAGCTAAAATAAGGAGGAACAATTATGATTACATCAACACAAACTTATGCGATTAAACAAAAACTCGCTTTACAATAGACATTAACTCAAGATGATTTCGCAATTTTAGAAGAGCTATGCGCGGAATACCAATATCCAGTAGGCTTTTTCTTTGCGGTATATGCGCCTTGGTATTCAAATACTAATATTAGTGGTTTATATACTTATATTAATGGATATTTAACCACAATGTTCAGTAGTGATTATACTGCTACCGAAATTTCAATGCTTGCATATGATTTCACTTTAGCGCAAAGTAATCTTTCAAGTTTATCTAAAACCGCACGTGAAAGTTTATTAGACACATTATTTGGCTTAACTCAAAATTATACCACACAAGATCCAGTAATGACATATGTAGTAGAAGATATTTATATGAATATTTTAATCTTGCTTGATGCAGACGTTGGTAATTATTTCAATGGATATATCCAGGAAGTATTGGATATTTTACAGCCTATTGAAACAAGACATAACGCTTTCAATATTGTTGCAAAGGTATCTACATGATTATTAAACTTGATGATTTCTTAATCAAGCAAGCATTATCATCATTATCATTTGATTTATCTATTGATAGTACGCATTATAATAATATCTATGAAATCATAGATCGTATTCGAGGCAATATCCCAACGAATAGCCCCGACATAAGTTTTCCAGAATTAGAAAATTATTATACTACTCTTTTGACGCAATATAATAAAGGTTTTCCGCAAGTATTAGATGCAACTGAACTTAAATGGATTAGTTTCACTTTTGCACTAATGCACATTGGAAATAATTATAAGTTTATGTATCCATACATTAAACAAAAATATGCGTCAATGTTAGGTACTCAATCTTTATTATATATGCCATTGAGTAAAGCAATAGCAAAAGATTTGATTACTTATATGACTTATTATGAAGAACAAGGTCGTAATAATCATAATCTCGCTAACTTCCCTGAGATTCATTCACTCGCTGCCGCTTTATAAGCGGCAGTATTTTTTTTACCCATTTGAAAATCTTAAAAAAATATTATATAATATATATAGAAAGTGAGGAAGTCATTATGCCACGAAAACAAAAGTATAAATTGCAGCAGGTAATGAGCGGCGCTCAACTGGTAACTGCATTATATGACAACCTCATTCCCGCAAATGTACATCTGGTTAAGCGTATCGGTAAACACGAACATCCTACAGTTATACAACTTTCTTTCCTGGATGACCCAATTCGAGATATTCAAGAGACCAGTGAACCAACTGATAGATTTGAAATTTGGATTCCATATTGGGAGGAGTAACTGTGTACGAAAGGATCAATATAATGCCCTGTGTTTTCATCAAAGATATGATTGATGATGAAGAGCAGATGCCGCGTGAGAATTATTGGCTTGTTTGGCATCGCGGCAATGTTACATATCTTGCTACTCCTGAGACTGTACTCAATATGCTACCAGATAACATTGAACCTTACGATCCGATCGAAATTTGGACTAAAATTGATGACACGGATATTTGAAAAGTTCAAAAAATTTTGATATAATAAATATGTAAGGTTGAGAAACAAAGGCTTGTCTAAGCCTTGAACTGAAAAATAAAGGAGAATGATTATGGAAAACACTTTACTGAATGGTATGAAGTCTGCGACCAACTACACTCTGACCGAAAACGGTGGCATTACCCACAAGACGACCAACAGCGATCTGTTGGATATGTTTGCTATGGGTGCGGCTATGCGTAACCGCTCTGACGAAGATGTCATCTTGATGTTCAAGAAGGCGTTTGCAGAAAACGCTGAACTTGCGATGAAGATGCTCTTCTACATCCGTGACGTGCGCGGTGGCCAGGGTGAACGTCGTTTTTTCCGCGTAATTATGCACTGGGCGGCTACTCAGCGCGACATTCGTGAGTCTGTCGCTAAGAACATCGAGTTCTTCCCTGAGTTCGGTCGCTGGGATGACCTGTACTGCCTGATGGATACCCCTCTGGCCAAGAACGCGCTGGAACTGATGAAGACCCAGCTGGCTCTTGACGTACAGTGCAAGACCCCTTCCCTGTTGGCGAAGTGGCTGAAGTCCGAGAACGCAAGCTCTGTGGAAACTCAGCGCTTAGCTAATATCACCCGTCAGTACTTCGGTATGACCCATAAGGAATACCGTAAGATCCTGAGCGTTATGCGCGCCCGCATCAACGTGCTGGAAGTGCTGATGTCTGCCAACCGTTGGGACGAAATCGAGTTCGACAAGATTCCTTCCAAGGCTGGTATGATCTACAAGAATGCTTTTGCTCGCCGCGACATCATCAAGGCGAAGTATGAAGCGTTCGCCAAGGACGAGAAGACCAAGGTTAATGCAGCTACTCTGTATCCTTACGAGGTTGTGGAGAAGGCTATTGATCTGATGGGTTCTCAGGATTACTGGGGCCGTGGCCGCGGTATTCCTCTGGACAACGTGGATCGCCTGATGATCAACAAGTACTGGGACAATCTGACTGACTTCTTCAACGGAGCCAAGCTGAATGCCCTGTGTATGATTGATACCTCCGGCTCTATGTCTGGTACGCCTATCAACGTAGCGACCTCCCTGGGTCTCTACTGCGCGGAGCGTAACCACGGTCCTTGGCACAACCACTACATCTCTTTCAGCTCCCGTCCTCAGCTGATTGAGACCTCTGGTGTGGACTTCTGCGATAAGGTAGATCGCATCGTGCGTACCAACCTGTGCGAAAACACCAACATCGAAGCCGCCTTCGATATGGTGCTGAACACCGCTGTGCGCAACCGTCTGTCTGACGCAGATATGCCCGAATATATGATCGTCATCAGTGATATGGAGTTCGACTCTGCGACTGGCAATCGCTGGAACTCTCACGGCAACGGTATTCGCACCGCAAATGCCGAAACCGTAATGGAGTCCATTGAGCGCAAGTTCAATCTGGCCGGCTACCATATGCCTAAGATGATCTACTGGAATGTCGATGCCCGCCAGGCTAACATTCCTATGATCGGCAACCACTACGTGTCCTACGTATCTGGTTTCTCTCCTTCCATCTTCAAGAGCATCCTGACTGGGAAGACTGGCTGGGACTTGATGCTGGAAGCGATTGACTCCGAACGTTACGCGTGCATCCACGCCTAACATATAGGGTGTCAAGAAATTGACACCCTTCTTTTTTTTTGATATAATGTAAATAAGTAAGTATGAAAGGAAGATGTTATGAAAGCATATCTCGCAGGCTCAATCTTCTATCTCGGTGACAAGTTTAGAAATGAATATTTTTCTCAAAAATTAAGAGAAGCATTTCCAGACCTTGACCTATATAATCCACTTGAAAATGCTGCAATTAATGATAAAACGAAGTTTGCTGATGCGCGCAAGATTGCCGATGGTGACAATGAACGCTTGGACAATAGTGACATTTTGATTGCTTGCATTGATGGTGACGTACTTCCTTCTGGTACTTGTTCTGAAATTGGCAAGTTCCACGAAAAAATTGCTCGTGGTGACAATAAGTTCCTCGTTGGTATTTGCACTGATACCCGCCAGCAATATCTCACGCATAGCCCTGAAAAAGATGCGACTTTTGATGAACCTGGTGAGTGCCAATATTGCTATGAGAATCTATATGTCACAGGTCTAATTAAGCAAGGCGGCGCATTGGTTACTAATATTGATGAAGCAATAGCAGCAATTCAGATGTGGCGTCAGAAAGTAGGTAAGTAATGGCAACATATACTTTACACGAAAAACCGCGTAATTGGAAAGATGCTGTTGGTTATACATTGCAATTTGTATTTGCAGTTTTGACCGCAACTATCTTGATTGCCACTATATGCGGAACGAGCATTGCAGCTGGCTTGGTCGCTGCAGGTCTCGGTACATTGGTTTTCCTTTGTGTGACCAAGTTTAAGGCACCAATTGTAATCTCCAATAGTGGAGCAACAGTGTCAGCAGTTGTTGGTGCCCTTGCGCTGACTGGAGCGGTAGCAACGAATTTCGCCGGCGTCATTATCGGTGGCGCTGTAATCGCCGTAATTTATGGGCTTGCGGCACTCGCAATAAAGAAATGGGGAGTTGAATGGTTACAACGACTTATTCCGCCAGTAATCTCAGGAACGACAATTCTGGTTATTGGTATTACCTTGGCTGCATTCATCCCGACCTATGCTCTCGTAGCTGGAGCTTACTCATTATGGGGACTCTTGGTGGCAGGGTTTACCGCGATAGTGACAATCCTATGTATGAACTATGGCAAAGGGCTTGTGCGCACAATGCCATTCCTAATCGGTCTACTCGCGGGTTACGCGCTCAGCTTCATCCTTACTGTGACCGGGGTGGCACCACTCGTTGCGATCGGTGCGCTATCCATTACCAGTGTCTTTACGATACCGCAATTTGCCTTCCTTAATACAAGCTTCGCCGCGTTCAACTGGGCAACATTGCCGCAAATCCTCTTATCCTTTGGTATGGTATCTCTTGCCGCAATGACTGAGCATATCGGTGATATGACTACGGCGTCTGCAGTTACAGGATATGATTTGCTAAAAGAACCTGGATTGCATCGAACACTCTTGGGTGATGGCCTTGGTAGTTTAATGGGCACTATCATTGGTGGTCAACCTAATACGACATATTCAGAATATACATCCACAATGGCAATTAGTGGTGTATACAGTACTCACTTTACATTATATACAGCATTGGTACTCATTGCTCTTGGTTTCATTGCTCCGTTTAATGCCTTCTTGATGGCTCTGCCAAATGCTGTATTTGCTGGTGTATCTATTGTTGCGTATGGTATGATCGCACTTGCAGGATTACGGACAATTATCAATGGCGCAGTTGATTTCTCAAATGTAAAGAATCAAACTATATTTGCGGCAATGGTAACAACTGGTTTAAGCGGTTTAGCGATTACATATGGTGCATTTAACTTAACAGGTATCGCCTTAGCTATGCTGGTTGGTGTCCTATTGAATGTGCTATTACGTGATAAACCAAAAACTGTAAATATCCTTAATAAAGAAGGATATGAACAAGCTACCAGTAGTGAACACTATATGTAGAAAAATATGACAATCAAGGAAGAGCAATAAGCTCTTCTTTGATTTTTTTTATTATTTTTGATATAATATATATGTAAGATGAAAGGAAGTGTATGAAAAATGTTTGAAGCTACTAATGAGCTGGCTCTTCGGAAAGTATTTGAGCACGCCGAAGCTGTAGATAAGTACTGCGCGGAACACGGTATGGTGCGTATTTTCACCGCTCTGTTCGGCTCTCAAAATTACCACCTGGATAATGAATATAGCGATGTGGATACCAAGAGCATCGTTGTTCCTTCTGTGTATGATTGGCTGTGGAGCACTGAAGGCGATGCGAATTACGTGCTGGAAATGCCCGATGGCTCTCACGCAGAAATGAAGCCTGTCGTAGGTATGTTCAAGCAGTTCCTCAAGGGTAATGTCAACTTCATCGAAATGCTCTACACTCCCTATGTAGATATCGCTGAGGATTGGGAATGGTTTTACGATGCTCTGGTTAAAAACGCTGACAATATCTGCCGCCACAATATGTACCGGCAGGCCCGTGCGTGGCTGGGTTTCGTTGACCAAATGGCGGTGCGCACTTTGCGTTCCAGCAAGAGCGCAATCGTAAATCCTGACACCCAAATGGATGTAATGGGTTATCGCTATGACCTGGGCTACAATCCCAAAGCATTTATGAACTTTCTGCGGCTCAAAGAAACTTTCATTCGGTATTTCCACTATCATCGGCCCTTCGATGAAGCTACCGATATGACCGACCGGCGCGAAGAACTGCTCAAGGTAAAAAGTGGCGTTCTTTCTCGTGAAGCTGTAAATAGTATGTTGTCTGGTTATGATCGATGGATTCAGACCGAACACGACTATATCACCAGTCACTACGAAGATAAAGAAGTATGGGATGCAGAAAAATATCTGCGTGATCTGGCCCTTGAAGCATTTCTGCGGACTGTTGAAAGAATGGGGGAATTTCAGGAATGTATCTGATTTGTTTCCAGCCCTTCGGGCAAGGTCAGTTTGTGCCGCAAGGCCTATGCTACACTGAACAACAGGCCAAAGAATGGTTGAGAAATGTGCCAACGTCCGTCTTTGGTACTTACGTCTATATGTATGTACCACTGTTGGAGCAAGGGAATTATTGGCAGAGACGCGAGTATTGGCAATTCCCTGGCTATGTACCTCAGCCCGCATATCCATATGAACTGCCTCCGCAAATTGGTGATTTTCCTCCTGGCCCAATAATCACTTGTTGATTTTCATAAAAAAATATGATATTATATATATGAAAGTGAGGGATGAAGTATGGCTAAACGGCTTTGGTTTGAAAATTCCAATGGTGATAAGCGTGTAATCAAGAATACTGCTGAAACCTGGGCAGATGTGCATCAAGCAATCCAAGAGTTTATTAACCGTTGCAATATCAATAAGCACAATGAATCCAAGCGCCGTTATGGCGATAACTATGATCCCTCTAAGGTGCAGGAATTCAAATGGTTTTATACTCGCTGCTGGACTCAAGAGGATGGATGTACTCGCATCGATGTAGGTTCCCATACTGAATTTTTCATTTGGGAAGGCGATGTGAAGAATGAGCCAGATTTGACGGAGGATATTGTCGATGGATAATAAGTGTTGGTTCCTGCGCGAATGGAATGGCTACTGGGAAGTTAAGTGGCATTCTAATGAAAATGATAAGCCGCAAGTAGGAGAACAACTGACGGTTGAAAACTTTTGTGGCGGTCATCACTATCATACTGTCAAAGAAGATGACGAGTTCCTTTATTCTACTTGGGATCACGTCGAGTATCTTTATTACAGTAATAACACGAAAGCTGATTATGGCTGGGTCGATAAGGAGGGCCGATTCTATGGATGCGATTGGATGGGCCATTCTGCTTGCGCTGCTGCTATATTTCATATATCAGAACACGAAGCCGAACAAGCCGGCTACGTAAAGATTTATCGTGATCCTCTGCTGGCAACATATGATGATGTTCATTTTACACCTGATGGCAGAGGTTGGTATTGTTCACGTCCTTTGACTGATGCTCAAAGGTCTACTCTACTCGAAAAGGGGTTTAAGGTCAAAGATGACGATTGAGGAACTGCAAGCTCAAAATACTGAGCTAATTCGGCAATTACATAATTGCGAACACGAAATATATGAACTAAGAACAGTTATTGCTCAACTCCAAGATGATAATAGTCTAATGAGGAGACACGCTGAATTAGGCGAAACCACTGAAAAGTTTTTAACTGAAATCAAACGTATTTTGAGGTGAGAATAAGATGGCTTATACTGGATATGTAGTAAAGGTAACTGAACTGCGCAAGCACTCTAATGCTGACCGTTTGCAGATTGCTACCTTTTTCGGCAATGACACTATTGTTGGCCTAGATGTAAAGGTTGGCGATATGGGTATCTATTTCCCTGTTGATGGCCAGCTTTCCGAGCGCTATTGCCAGGTAAATGATCTGGTTCGCCGTAAGAACCCTGAAACCGGTAAGCAAGAGGGCGGCTATCTGGATCCTGACAAGCGTAACATTAAGGCTTTGAAGCTGCGTGGCGAAAAGTCCGACGGCTTGTTTATGCCTTTGACCTCTCTGACTGACTTCTGTAAGATCTCTGATCTGAAGGTTGGAGATACTATCGACACTCTGAACGGAGAGTTGATCTGCCAGAAGTATATTCCTCGTCAGAAGCGTACTCCTGGTGCGCCTGGTTCTAAGGTGCATAAGGTGAAGGTCAACTTCGCTCCTACCTTCTACGAGCACGTGGATACTGCTCAGTTGGCGTATAACCTGTCCGCATTCAAGCCTGGCGATCTGGTACAGTTGACCCTGAAAATGCACGGCACTTCTGGTCGTACTGGCTATCTGCCTCTGGTTAAGTTCCGTCAGTCTTGGCTGGATAAGCTGTTGAAGCGTCCCGGCAAACAGTATATGGAATATGGCTATGTAACCGGTACTCGTCGTGTGGTACTGGATGCAACTCATACCGGTGGCTTCTACGAGGATAACTCTTTCCGTCAGGCAATGGCGGCGAAGTTCGAGGGTAAGCTGCACAAGGGTGAAGTTGTATACTACGAAATCGTAGGTTTCCAGGGACCTCACGGTGCGCCTATTATGTCTCAGGTTCAGAACTCCAAGGTGAAGGATCCTGAGTTCACTAGGCAGTATGGTGAAACCACTACTTTTTCTTATGGCTGCGATCCCGATGGTGGCTATGAAGAGTCTGAGCAGTTTGGCGATCTACTGCACGCGCCGCAGACTGTTCCTCCTTGCTGTGAAGTCTACGTATACCGTATGACTATGGTAAATGAGGATGGCGACGTTGTTGAATACTCTCCTGACCAAATCAAGGAACGCTGTGAGCAGATGGGTGTAAACGTAGTGCCTGAGTTCGCTCGGTTCTTCGTACCTGATACTGTTCAGCTTCCTGATGACGTTGGTTCTATGACCTCTGTTGATCCCGGCGAGTACGTTGTACGTCAGGTAGAACAGTACTTCGACGGTCCTGATCCCGTAGGTAAGACCCACGTGCGTGAAGGCGTTGTGGCTCGTATCTGCAACCGTACTAGCTTCGTGGTGTACAAGCATAAGAACTTCGCATTCAAGGTGCTTGAGGGCATTGCCAAGGATGAAGCTACGGCTCCTGATATGGAAGAAGCTCAGGAGGTTGCTGATGAAGCAGAAAATTGAAAATTGCCCGTGGTGCGGCCAGGCTGGCGTCCCGCATAAGGACGCCGCCTGGGATGCCAACGGCCACGGTTATCGTGGTTGCTATTTCTACTATATAGAATGTAGTAACCAAGATTGCCGTGCAAGAGCACCACACGGTGAAAGTGATGATATATACCGGTCTGAAGAAGAAGCTTGGGAGCGTGTAATCACAGCTTGGAATACTCGACCGGTTCCTGTGATTGAAAGAAGTGAATCAACAATGAAAGCAACTCCTAATTTTGATAATGAGTTTTCTTTCTGTAGTAACTTCGCTGCGTGTGAAGTTACATATGAAGGACGGACATATAAAACTTCTGAACACGCTTTTCAAGCTGCAAAAACTCTCAATCCCAATGAAAAAGAATGGGTAGCATCTGCGAGTACGCCTGGTGAAGCAAAACGCCGTGGCCGGACAGTTACTTTGCGCCCAGACTGGGAAGCTGTAAAAGATCAAGTAATGCTTGATATTGTGCGCATTAAATTTCAAGATCCCGATATGAAATGGCGCCTTATCAAGAGCAGAGATTGGATTCTCTGCGAAAACAACTACTGGCACGATAACTACTGGGGCAATTGCACGTGCGAACGCTGTCAAAATATCTTTGGTCAAAATAAGCTCGGAAAGATTTTGATGCAAGTGCGTGAAGAGGTTATCAATCAAGTCTTGGAGGATAAGAATAATGGTAATGAATCGTGAGCAGCGTAGAGCATATGACCGCAAAGTGCGGAAGTCCCAAAATGCCAGTATTTGCCCTGAATGTAAGCATTTGGCTAATTTCTTCACCGAAGCAAGAGGCGAGAAAGACACAGTGCTGAAATGTGAACGCTGTGGCGCAATTGTGCGCGAAGGTGAAGAACTTACCAAAATGATGCCGCCTGGGTTATATCTTCCCACTTCTCTTGAGGTGTTGGATAAAGCCCTACTAATGGAAGCGGCTCGGTCCGTTAAGGAGGATGAAGAAAATGACGATAGCGGAATGCAAAGTGGAGACGCAGAAACACATTGAAAAAGTGCGTAAATATATCCGCATCATCACTGACAAACTGACTACCCGTGGCGTAAATCACGACGCCGCTAAGCTGGATAGTCCGGAAGTGGAAATCTTTGCGGAGCATACTGATGCTCTGAGCGCAACCACGTATGGCTCGCCGGAATATCAGCAGCACTTAGATGCAATGAAGCCTGCTCTTGACCACCATTATGCGGCATATCGCCATCATCCGGAGCACTTCCAGAATGGTATCAATGATATGAATCTAATTGACCTCGTTGAAATGTTGGCTGACTGGAAGGCCGCGAGTGAGCGTCAGCATAATGGTAATTTGCTGACTTCTATTGAACAAAACGCTGTGCGATTCAAGATGTCTGATCAGTTGAAACAGATTCTATTAAACACAGCGAAAACTCTTGATGAGGTGGAATAAAATTGGATAAGCAAGTAAGGATTCACGAACTTGCGGCAAGGATTCGGTTGCTCGAATCCCGTGGTCCGCATAATATGCACATTTGCAACAAATTGCGTCGGAAGATTAGGCTACTCGGAGGAGAAGCCTAATCTCTTCTTTTTCATTTGAAAAATTTGAAAATAAATGATATAATATATATAGAAAGTGAGGGATGGCACAATGACGAAGGAGTTTTCAAGAGCGGTTCACCAAGCCCTGTATGACCAAGCGTATCAGCTTGCCTGCCAACGGGCGGAAGAAGAAGGCGATGTTGATATCGAGTATGATTATACTTTGATGGACACCTGGACTGATGAATACTATCGTGAACTTTGTGCCGATGAAGGTCTTGATCCTCATCCCGACTATGTGTTGTGAGGTGACAAATATGGTATGTCGTGCCGCAGTTAAAATCATTGATTACCGCCAGGGTGGAAAAGAAATTACTATTCCTTGCCATCGGCATTGCGATGCTTTTCAGATTCTTCACGATTTCGGATATAAAAAATTACAAGACTATCAAGAGATAGAACAAGGTTTCCTTAATGAGACAGGTGAATTTCTCAATAGAAGAGAAGCCTGGGATGAAGCTTATAAATGTAGACAACTTAAAATGGTTGATCCAAATTATAGATGCTTATATAGTGAAGATGTGTGGTAAATATGAAAACGATTGAAGAAGTTAAAGCTGAAACTGAATATGGTGAAGTAATGACCACCAAAGAGTTCGCCCAAGCTGTTAAAGACGAATATTTTATACCGTGTGATGGTATAGGATATTTCCACGATGGTGAAAAAGAAACCAGATATTCTGTTTGGAAACATAAAATAACTAAGCGAGCTTTGGAAAAATATCCATATGTTATTTGGTATAATAAATAAGGGGTGATTGTAATGCATGATATTTTTTACTTCACTGATGTGCACGGTCAGCTGGATTTATTCCAGACTATGCGTGATTGGTGCTATAAACAAGATCCTGAGTGTATAATTATCTACGGCGGCGATGCCTGTGACCGTGGCGACTACGGTTATGATATTATGCAAATGATCCTCGATGACCCACATATGGTTTACCTCAAGGGCAATCACGAGGATTTGTTTGTAAAAGCTGCTCGTGAAATCGCCGAAATGTTCGACGATATATACAATCATCCGCACACTCTGCAAGAAGCGCAAGCTATTCTGGAAAGTACCTGTTTCTTCCATAATACTTCGCTGCATATTTACAATGGCGGAAATCCTACTTTGCTTGCGTGGCTTTTGGATGGTGCAAGCAAAGAGTTCGTAGATGCTATTGATAATTTACCGCTGGTATTCTCTACTGATACCTGTGACTTTTGTCACGCTGGTGGCGGCTGGAAAGCTTTTGACGAAGTATCAAGAGCCGCATATGAAGGACGTAAACCCAATGCATTTGCGGCAGACGCAATGATTTGGGACCGTGATCATCTGAATGTTGGCTGGAAGAAAGATCGTATCCTGGTTCACGGTCATACCCCTACTTGTTTACTGCATCCTAAATTACGTGCGCCAGAAGATACAATCAAGCCTGTTGCCTGGCAGGGTCTGACCAGTAAAGAAGCATATCCTGGTTGGCGCATTGATATGGACACTGGTATGACTTGGACTGGCCGTGGTTATATTCTCAACGTACTTACTATGACAGTGACTGGCTTTTGGGATCACGATGTTGGAGTAGTTGCACGTCCAAAGGCGCCTGTTGAACAAGAATTTGAAAAATTCAAAATTATATGATATAATATATATGTAAGGTTGAGAAAGGTGGTTGAGGAAGATGCCGTCTGTACTGATGTTTGCGCTGCTCATTATACTGCAAAGCTATTACCAATACCCTGATATGTGGCGTGGCTGGTGGCAGTATCTCAAAATGAAGATTGGGCGGTGAGTCCAATGGGCAAGAGAGCAAATGCATTCGATACTCACGATTTCTACTGTATCAACTGTGGTGAAAAAGGAATCCCGCTAACGCGGCAACAGTCAAAACAACGAGATAAGTTTCATCGTAAGTTGATGTACTGCTGGCATTGCAAGCATACTGTAAATCACATTGAGTGTAGAAATCAAGAGGAAAAAGAACAATTCCTTTTAGACTTCGCATCAGGGGTTTACAAGGAAGAAGCAGCAGCAGAACTCAAGTATGAAGAAGAACACCCTCGATTTCAAAATTATCTAAGGGAGTTGAAATGATATGGCAACCTTGTTCGTGATGTGCGGTGCCCCCGGTTCCGGTAAGTCTACCTGGGCGAATAAGTTCCGTCAAGATCGGCTAAAAATGGTATATGTATCTCGTGACGCCATTCGGCTGTCTATCATCACGGACGATGAACATTACTTCTCTCACGAAGATGAAGTATATGAAAAGTTCGTGGATGTCATCGCAGACAACCTGCGCGCAGGCGTTGATACGATCGCTGATGCGACTCACCTGTCGCACGGTGCTCGTGCTAAGCTGTATAATGCTCTGGCCGCACGTGGTATGACTTCTGACAAGTATGATATTGTCTTCGTACAGATGGGTACCCCCGTAGAAGAGTGCATTATTCGTGATAACGCCCGCGAGGGACGGTGTCACGTTACCGCATCTGTGGTGCGGCGTATGTACTCTCAGAACACCAAACCTACTATGGATGAATTTCCTAACGTGAAGGGAGTATGGGTTATCGATGCCTAATATATGGCTTACCAGTGATACTCACTTCTATCACGAACAGGATTTTCTATTTGATCCCCGCGGTTTTTCGAGTACTAAAGAAATGAATGAAGCGATTGTTGAACGATGGAACGCGGTGGTCCACCAAGGTGATCTTGTTTATCATCTTGGCGATGTGCTGATGGGACACTATGATGTTAGTATTCTCAAACGTCTGAATGGACAGCTTTGTCTTGTGCGTGGTAATCACGACACCGATCGTAAGTTGCGCGACATCTACGAGGCAAGACCAGACACTATATTTATTGGAACGAGCGATATATTTAAAATCGGCAAACTATCATTCTTCCTGTGTCATTATCCTGTCCTTACTGCCAACTTCGACGACAAGCATTTCAGCCAGCACGTTGTTAGCCTGCATGGTCACACGCATCAAAAAGGGAATTGGCTTTTTCCCGATAACCCATTTATCTATCACGTTGGTATGGACTCCCACGACTGTTACCCAGTAAACATCGACGTGATAATTTCAGATATACGGAATAGATGGAATGAGTTGGGTAGGCTCAACATCAATCCGATGGGAGTGTACAATAACTACCCGCAAGAGTAAAAGGAGTGAAAACTGAATATGGTTGGAACTATTGTGAGTATTGCGGTTCCGGTACTCGTCGTCATCGCAGTGATTGTCCTGGCGTTCAGCTCATATGTGAAGGCGCCCCCGGATACTGCGTATCTCATCAGCGGTCCTCGTAAGAATATGAAAATTATTACGGGACGTGCTGGATTCAAGGTTCCTTTCGTCGATCGACTCGATAAACTGTTCCTTGGTGTTATCGGCGTCGATGTAAAGACCAAGAGCGCAGTTCCTACCGCCGAGTACATCAACGTATTCGTAGATGCAAACGTCAACGTAGCCGTTGCTAAAAGTCCTGAATTGATGGCTGTTGCCGCAAAGAACTTCCTGAATCAGAAGCCCGAAGCTATCTCTGATAAGGCAAGAGAAGTTCTGGAAGGTAATATGCGTGAAATCGTTGGCCAGATGCGGCTGACTGAAATGGTATCAGACCGTAAACAGTTTGCGGAAAAGGTGCTGGAGAATGCAGTGCCTGATATGCACAAACTTGGTTTGGAAATCATTTCCTTCAACGTCCAGAACTTCAAGGATGAAAATGGCGTAATTGATGACCTGGGTATTGACAATGTTGAGCAGATCAAGAAGAACGCGGCTATTGCCAAGTCTAATGCTCAGCGTGACGTGGCTATCGAGCAGGCCAAGAACCAGCGCGAAGCTAATGAAGCCCAGGTAGCTGCGGCAACTCAGATTGCGGAACAGAACACCGCACTGGATATGAAGACTGCTGAACTCAAGGCTCAGGCTCAGGTAAAGCAGGCTGCCGCAGATATGGCATATGACATTCAGAAAGCCGACCAGCAGAAGGCTCTGGATGTTACCAAGACGAATGCTCAGATTGCTCAGGCCGAGCGTGAAGTTGCCCTTAAAGAGCAGCAGATCGCTTTGAAGGAAAAGGAACTGGATGCTATCGTTCGTAAAAAGGCCGATGCTGATTTGTATGCGACTCAGAAGGCTGCTGAGGCCGACCTCGCAAAACGTCAGCGTGAAGCCGAAGCTAAGGCTTATGAAGCGGTGCAGCGCGCAGAAGCTGCTAAGAAAGCAGCAGAACTCGAAGCCGAAGCCCGCAAGGCTCAGGCAGATGCAGAGCGTTATGCGGCTGAAGCAGAAGCCGCTGGTATTGCCGCCAAGTATGCGGCAGAAGCTGAAGGTATCCGTCAGAAGGGTATCGCAGAAGCTGAGGGTATCGACAAAAAAGCTGAAGCCCAGAAGAAAATGGGTGAAGCTTCCGTCCTCGAAATGTACTTTGATATGCTGCCCAGCGCTATTGCGGCTGCCGCGAAGCCTATGGAGCGCGTTGACAAGATCATTCTCTATGGTGAAGGCTCTCAGGCCCAGTTGGTCAGTGGTGTAACTGCTACGACTCAGCAGGTCATTGAAGGCGTAAAGGAAGCTACTGGTATTGACATTGCGAATGTCATTGCTGGATATCTTGGCGCCAAGGCCGGCACTAGTAACTGATCTCGGTTGAAAGTTGAAGGCCCTGTCAAATATGACAGGGCCTATTTTGCATATACTTTTTTGCCAGCGTCAACGGCCGTTCCTGGCTATGCGATCGCCCAGCAAATTTTTTTGAGCAAATGGTTGACAACATCCGAAAAATATTTTATAATATAGGTATAGTGAAGCAAAGGAGATATTTGAAATGATGACCGACCCTAAAATTACATTCACTTATGACCCTGAGCTGCACAAAACGATTTGTCAACGTGCGGTTCATAACAAGATTTACATTGGCGTAGCCCAATGTCACCCTCACGATTACGATTTTGAGAACAAACTAACTGGTCAGCATTATGCGTATACACGTTCTATGATTAAAGAAATGTGTCAGCTACGAGATGAATATAAAATTCAACTTAAAGCACTGAAACATTTGTATAATATCTATGAACAAAGTCCAGTTATTGATGTCAATAGTTCAGAAGAATGCTATTACCTACGTCGCCAAATGCAAATTCTCCAGCGAGATATAAATGAAATGAAACGGCTAATTAGTGAAACTCGCGGTGACTTACGCAGTACTATTGCAGAAAAGGATAAACTGTATGCTAAACTGCGTGCCTCAAGAAATAGTAGTAACAGCTAACTTTTTATTCCATTTATCTAATTTCACAGATACTTGGAATAAGTTTTTTGATAAGCATCCGCAAGTTTATGTTCACTTTCCAACTTTGCTAAATATGCTAAAAGATAGAAAATTAACAGGAATGGATATTCGCCTAATTACTGATGCATGGGAAGATAATAAAGTTATCCCTATCCCGCACGGTGATGACGTAGCTGAACTCCCGGCTATTGTGAGTATGGATATGGCGCACCCTGATAATGTAAGAGTGTACTGTTATACTTTTGGCGAATATGTCGAACTACGAAAAAACTTTAGTAGAGAAGACATAGGAGGATTTTAATAGATGTTAGATGATTTAGCCGCTCTACTTGATACTCAATCTATCGATCCAGCTACTTATCAGTATTTTGATAAGTTAGAAAATCATCGTACAATAATCTTCAATTAGGAAGTCGATGAGCGTATTGTAGAACGAGTAGCTATCCCTCTTTTGGATTTTGAGAAGGACAATAGCAATGATCCTGTAACAATTATATTTGCAACCGTAGGCGGTTCTGTAAGTGATGGTTTTGTTCTATGCAATATCATCGACCAGTATAAAAAACCATTGAATATTATTGTTCTTGGTTATGCCGCATCTATGGGCACAATTATGCTTGCGGCAGGATCTAAAAATCCTAACGTCACCCGCAAATGTTATCCATTCACATATGCACTTTTGCACGCAGGATCTACCGCTTTCAGCGGAGAGTCACTCACCGTGCAAGATACTCTTGAGTTTAACAAGAGGGTTGACGAAAAAGTAAAACAATTTATCATTTCTCATACTAATGTTTCCGAGGAAGAATATGCACAGCACGAGCGTAAACAGTGGTTCCTTGACGCTGATGATATGCTGAAATATGGCTTTGTTGACGAAATTATTGGTAAAGAGGATGATAATATTGCCGACAATTAAGTTTTTTGATACCAGTGCTTTATTAGGTGGTTACAAACTATCTATTGAGGATGATAACATTATAAGTAACATCGTTTTCCAAGAGTTAGAACATATAAAAACCTCGCTAAACAAAGATGAAATGATTAAATATAAAGCAAGATCACTTGTTAGATATTTAATGTAGCATCGTGAAATGTGGCACGAGGAATATACTGATTGGAGTCGTGTATAGAAACTCCTCAATCACACTCCAACCTTGCAAGATAGCAATGATAGTTTGTTAATTTGTGAAGCTCGCATACTTGCGGCAAAGCGTAAAACTAATATGGGTATACCCGAAGATAGCAATCCGTTAATCTTTGAGTTTATCACTGGCGATGCATCCCAGTACTTATTAGCTAATGCATTCCCGCAATTACATGCTCAATATTACAAAGAAACAAGTCATAAAGAAAATCTGTGGAAAGGCTATCGAGAAATATATTTTGATGATGATACAGAAATGGCGTAGTTATATGAGCATCCAGAAAAGAACAGTCTTTTATTGGAACCAAATGAGTACGCTTTAATCTATTATATGGGATAGTTATCTGACTTAATCAAGTGGGATGGCACCAAATATGAAGTTATCAAATATAAAGAATAGAACACAGATTGGTTTGGTAAAATACAACCTCGGAACGATTAGTAGAAGTTATTTTTCGACCTATTACAAAACCGTAATGTTCCTGTAAAACTCGCACGAGGACAATATGGTTCAGGTAAAACATTCTTAGCGCTTGTACACGCTTTAAACTTAATCAAATGGCATAAGTTCGATAAAATCGTATTCATTAGAAATAATGTGGAAGTAGCAGGTTCTCAAAAACTTGGCGCGCTTCCGGGTGAACAAGAGGACAAGTTAATGCCATTCTTGATGCCACTTGCTGATATCTTGGGCGATGAAGAAGTATTGCGGCAACAAATGCAAGAAGGCACTATTGAGCCAATACATCTTGGATTCATTCGTGGACGTAGTTTCCACCATTCAATTATCATTGTAGATGAAGCCGAGAATCTTACAACAGATAATGTAAAATTAATAATCGGTCGTGTTGGAGAAGGCAGCGAGGTTTGGTTCCTTGGAGACGAATCTCAAACTGACTCAGATATCTTCCGTAAGAATAGCGGTATCGCTTCACTAATCCACAGCTTGAAGGGAGATCCGTCATTCGGAACGGTTGAACTTCAAAAGTCAGAACGCAGTGCTGTGGCACAACTCGCCGCAATTATCAGGGATGCCTCATAACGAGGCATCCTTTCTTTTTCATACCGCAGCTCTTTTGTAGTTAGCTACAGACTTGAAAAAATAAAAAATATATGGTATAATATATGTAGAAAATGAAGAAAGGATGAAACAATGGCTATTACGATTGATTATGGCGTAAAAGATATTCGTACCCTTGAAGGGATGGAAGCCATCCGGACTCGTCCTGGTATGTACATTGGCGACATTGGTCGTGAAGGAATCTGGCAGATTACATTGGAGATTATTTCAAATGCTATTGACGAGTATCTTGTCGGAGCCTGTGATCATATCAATATTACTCTTGATGGGCCTCGCGTTATCGTGGCTGACAATGGCCGCGGAGTCCCCTTTGGTAAGAATGATGATGGTGAAGAAGTCTTGGTTAATATTTACACTAAGCTGCATACTGGCGCTAAGTTCGATAGCGATGGTAATACTGGCTATAATACTTCTGGTGGTATGAATGGTGTTGGCGCAAAAGCCACCAACGCACTTTCAAGTTTATTCTCTGTTGAAAGTTTCCGTGAAGGCAAGCGCGCATATGCTCTCTTTGCAAAAGGCGAGTTGATGAAATTTGAAGTGCGCGACAGAGATCCTAAAAAGTATGTTTCAGATACAAGAGAACACGGAACTGTGGTTCAGTTTATTCCTGATCCAGACATTTTTAAAGACGTCGATCTCACTGCTGACTACGAACGTATCCGTAAACAACTATGGGAATTAGCATATCTATCTCCTGGATTGCATTTCACGCTTTTCAAGAGTGGTGATCCAGAAAAAGGAGAACATAGCACCACAGAGGAAATTGAGAGCAAAAATGGACTTCTCGATTACTTGGATAACCTCAACTCTGGAAAAGAGCAACTGACTACACCGTTTTATGCGGAAACTTCAGAAAATAGAATGACGGTTCGTGTTGCAATGCAGTACACGAATCAATTTAGTGATACATATCGTTTGTTCACTAATAGTATCCCTAATACAAGCGGTACTCATTTGACTGGGTTTAGAACCGCTTTGACACAAACAATCAATATATATGCGCGAGATAAAAAACTTCTCAAAGAAAAAGACGAAAACTTTAGTGGCGATGATCTCAAGGAGGGATTAAGTCTTGTCCTCAGTCTCACTATGCCAGACCCTGTGTTCAGCGGTCAAACAAAAGGCACACTCACTTCGGCAGAAGGCCGCACAGTGGTCCAGCGACTTTGCTCTAAGGCTTTGGCTGATTGGCTCGCGTCGCATGAGCGAGACGCAAAAGCAATCATTAATAAAGCAATTTTGGCTCGAACCGCGCGGGAAAAAGCTCGAAAAGCTCGAGAAACCGTACGTAATGGTTCAGTCAAGGCCAGTCGCGTCACCCTGCCAGGGAAACTCGCGGACTGTTCGAGTAAGACACGGTCAGCCTGTGAAGTATTTATCGTCGAGGGAGATTCGGCGGCTGGAAGCGCGAAAGAAGCTCGTGACAGAGATACCCAAGCCATCCTTCCGATCCGTGGTAAAATCCTTAATGTACTCAAGGCAGATCTTAGCAAAGCAATGGCCAATGAAGAAATCAAAAGTATGATTATTGGTTTTGGATTACAGATTCAAAACAATAAAATCGTACTGGATGAAAGTAAACTACGCTATGGAAAAATCATCATTATGGCCGATGCTGACGTTGACGGAGACCACATCAGATGTTTGTTCCTCACGTTCATATGGAAGTTCTGCCCCGAACTTATCGAAAAAGGCTACATCTACGCGGCTGTGCCTCCTTTGTATCGTATCATTAAGGGTAAAAACTCATTCTATCTTAAAGATGACGCTGCCCTTGCCGATTATCGCGCGAAGAATCCGGGAGGAAACTACGAATTGCGTCGTTTCAAAGGTTTAGGTGAGCAATCTGTCGATGAATTATCTGAGTCTACAATGGATCCCACTACGCGCACTCTTAAGCAAATAACAATGGCTGACATAACTGCGGCGAGTAATACATTTAACTCTCTAATGGGTGAAAGTGCTACCTTGCGTAAGAAGTTTATTGAGGAGAATGCTTTCCGTGCAAAAATTGACGTTTAAGAAAATCTGGGGCCACTTGCGGACGGTGCATACTCACCGCAAGTGGGTTAGACACTATTGCTTTTTGGCAGGCATCCCCTGGCGTGGATTAGTCCACGATTTAAGTAAATATAGTCCCGTTGAGTTTTTTGAGTCTGCTCGCTATTGGGATGGCAAGAGTTCGCCAATCAATCGCGCAAAGGAAGAACAGGGCATATCATATGGCTGGTTACATCACAAAGGCCGCAACAAGCATCACTATGAGTATTGGATGGACAATTTTGATAAAGGCGGCGTAGCACGCCTAATGCCTTGTAAAGATTTTACCGAAATGGTTTGTGATATGCTCGGTGCCAGTGTGGCATATACTGGCAATAAAGATCATCGTGCTTGCCAGCGTTGTTTTGACTATTGGAAAGACCATAAGAAACGTGGTTGCGCTTTGAATTTACAAAATCAGCAAATGCTTGATATTATTTTTGCGGACTTGGCACACGCAGAGCGTCTCTCTCCTGAAAATATAACGCCTGAGAAATTACTCAAAACTGGGTATATTCAAATGGTGTGGAAAGCGAATTGCCACAATGATTAAGATGTATACAGATGGATCGTCCACCAAGAGTAGAAGTGGATGGGGTGTAATTGGCATTTCTGATGTTGATGGCACTGTACAATTTGCTGGTGTAGAAGTTGGTGCCACAAATCAAAGAATGGAATTGCGCGCAGCCCTTGAGGCCTTAAAATGGTGGAGTTTGAATGATCCAGGATTTGATGGTGATGAAGTAACTATTTGCAGTGATAGCGCGTATTTCTGTAACTGTTATTTTGATAAATGGTATATCAACTGGGAAAATAATGGTTGGGTAAATGCGCGAAAGGAACCTATCGCAAATAAAGATTTATGGGAACAAATTGTTCCTTATTTCAAAAATCCGCGTGTTCATATTGAAAAAGTAAAAGGTCATAGTGGACATACTTATAATGAATTAGCGGATAAATTAGCAACAGGAGCCTTAGTTGCTAATAGTGAATACTTGAAAATTGATGAAAAAAATGATAAAATAAATATAGAATTGAGTGAAATCCTTTTGGATTATCAGATGAAGAAGTACCCCGTAGATGAAACAATCAAAAGGATTAGAAAGGTGTGTAATTGTGAGTAATATTGTACAAGCACCAATAGTAGATGAAGTTGAACAATCATTCTTGGACTATTCACTTTCGGTTATCACCGATCGAGCTATTCCTGCGGTTGAAGATGGTTTAAAACCAGTTATGCGTCGTATCCTCTGGTGTATGCTTGAGGATGGATTCAAGAGTGACAAAAGCTATGTGAAGTGCGCGAGACCTGTTGGCGATACTATGGGTCGTTATCATCCGCACGGAGATAGCTCTGTATATGGCGCTCTTATTGGCGCAAGTCAACCCTGGACTATGCGTTATCCTTTGATTGACTTTCACGGGAATAATGGTAGTCGTGATGGCGATGGACCTGCGGCAATGCGTTACACCGAATGTCGTTTAAGTAAGATCAGTGAGGCAACTCTCGATGCGATCAAAAAGAATACGGTCGATTGGATCCCTAATTTCGACGAAACAGCTGAAGAGCCAGTTTACTTACCTGGCATATTTCCCAACCTCTTATGTAACGGAACTACCGGCATCGCAGTCGCAATGGCGTGTAATTTCGCGCCCCACAACCTCGGAGAAGTTATGGATGCCTGTATTGCCTATCTACGAGGTGAAGGAACTACCTCAGCAGAACTGCTCAAATACATTAAAGGTCCAGATTTCCCAACGGGTGGACTTATTATCAATGAGAATGAATTAAAGTCTGCCTATCTTACTGGCAAGGGCCGTGTACGCCTTCGCGCGAAGTATGTAGTTGAGAAAAATAAGAATGGCACTGAAACATTAGTGTTCACTGAAATTCCATATAAAGTATCAAAAGAAGAGTTAATGTCAGAGGTAGATACTTTATGTGAAGAGAATAAATTAACTGGGATCACTGAGATTCGTGATGAAAGTAATAAACTTGGTGTACGATTAATCTTGTCGTTGGCAAAAGGCACAAATGCTGATGTGATTGCGGCAAGGTTGTTTGAGTTAACTGATTTGGAAACTGTATTCAGTATTAACCAAGTTGCTCTTGTCAATAAGGTACCTCGTCAGTTGACATTGGTTGATATTGTCAAGTATTATATCGAACATCAGAAAGATGTATATCGCCGCAAAAATGAATATGAGAAAGCTCAATTAGATAAGCGTATTCATATTCTTGAAGGCTTATGCCGCGCTCTTGAAGATATTGATAACATCATCAAAACTATCAAGAGTTCAAAAGATAAGGCAACTGCGCGAGATGCTCTTATCAATCAATATAAGTTCACTGCCGCACAAGCTGATGCAATCTTAGCAATGACTTTGAGCCGTTTGGCAAATATGGAAAAGATTGCCATTCAAAATGAAAAATTGGAAAAAGAAGCGGCTCGTGCGCTTATTATTAAGCGTTTAAGTGATGAAGAAACTTTCCGCAATGATTTGATCGGAGAATTAACTGACTTCGCCAATACGTTCAAAGATGCTCGTCGTACTGAAATTACGAACATTGAAGTCACAAAAGAAGAGAAAGAAGTTTCTCAGATTGTGCCAGAAGATGTGGTTGTAGTTATTACTGATGCTGGCAATATTAAACGTATTCCCGCCAAGAACTTCAAGATTCAAAAGCGGAATGGAAAGGGAGTTAAGACTCAAGATGACATCACTTTAGCTACAATAGACACTAACACCATTGATGTAGTACTGGCCTTTACGGACAAGGGCAAAGTTTATCGCATTGGTGTGGATCAAATACCCGAGGGGACTGCTGTAGGACGTGGAGTGGCTATCAACACGCTTGCGGAAATGGATCCTGGGGAAAGAATCGTTGCAGCAACTAGTGTGGCAAGAGACAAGAAGGATGGAGCGTTTGTCTGGTTTGTTACCAGAAACGGCATCATTAAGAAAACCAATATCTCAGAATACGTGGGTAGCAAGCGTAAAGCAGGAGTACAAGCGATCAACTTGCGTGAAGGCGATCGACTCGTAAATGTTTGGATTAAAGAGAACACTGACATTCTGCTATTGACTGAGAAAGGAATGAGTATTCGGTTTGATGGCGCAAGTATCGGTGCAACTGGACGTGTTGCAGTGGGTGTGCAAGGTATTAAACTTAACAGTGACGATTTCGTAGCAGCTGGTCTCGGCGTGCGGGAAGAGTGGCCAGGTCTTGACACAACTACCTACGGACAAGTATTCATTGGTTATAGCGATGGGTCAGGAAAACGTTGTTTGGTCAAAGACTTCACTAAGCAAAATAGAGCTGGTAAGGGACTTAAAGTAGGGTGTGTAGGAAATATTGTCACAGCTGTTGGGGATATCATTGATACTGACACCCTCTTTATCAGCGGTGATACTGGAGCAATCTGTATCAAAGCAAGTGATGTAGCACTTACAGGACGAGTTGGCGCACCAGTAAAAGTAATTAAAGGTAGTCGAATGATGACTGCGGCGAGGGTATAAAACCCTCGCTTGATTTTTTAAGAAAAAAATGATATAATAAATATAGAAAATGAGAAAAGGAGAAACTACTATGACGAAAGTGGCTAAATGGAAGCAATTTGAACAACTTGCAAATCCTGATGACAAAGGTTGCTCTCGGTGGGTTCTCCGTGAAGAATGGGAAGCTATTGGCCTTGCGCACTCGAATGGTGGCGATTGGAATAGAAGTGATGGCCCTTTGGCGAAGAAATATATTGTTGAAAAACAATATACAACTCAAGGTGTTCGTCGGATTGCTGCAATTCGCTTGAATGGTTTTAATAGTGAGACAGTACGCGATCATACAATTCCAGCTTCAATTCGTTCTCAAATAATTGCACGGCCCAGTGCTATTCTTTATGTTCATTCTCAAAATGAATGCGATCATAAAGATGGCCATTATACTGATAAAGCTGATACGATCGACCAGTTCCAGTGTTTGAGTAAAGCTGAAAACGATGCTAAGCGGCAGCATTGTAAAGTGTGTCGCAATACTGGTTGTCGTTTCCACGCCAGCGTATTGGGATATTCTGTAGACTACATTGAGGGTGACGAGCATAGTGACAGCTGTGTTGGTTGCTATTGGTATGATCCAATTCAGTTCAACAAAATTATTTCTCAAGGTTTTAAGGCGGTTATCTAATGTTTTATGAAAATATGTCGTGTTTTGATTTGCTGGCTAAACTTCCAGATAAATCAATCAATCTAATCCTCATTGATCCTCCATATGAAATTTCACGCGATACAAATTTTCAGAATGGTGAAGAAACTGGTCGTGATGTAGATAGATTTCGTATTTCAATGGATTTCGGGGATTGGGATAAAAACTTTACAGGATTAGATGTAGTTGTGAAAGAAGGCTATCGAGCCCTTAAAGATGGTGGTACTTTAATTTGTTTCTATGACTTATGGAAGATTGAAACATTAAAGAACTATATGGAAGCTGCCAAGTTTAAGCAGATTCGATTTATTGAATGGCTTAAAACTAATCCTGTACCCATCAATAGTAGAATCAATTATCTTTCTAATGCTCGTGAAGTAGCGGTATCAGGCATAAAGCGTTCTAAACCAACTTTCAATAGTAGTTATGACAATGGTATTTATAATTACCCCATATGTCATGACCCAGGACGTTTCCATCCAACACAAAAGCCTCTTGAGCTTATGGAAGCATTAGTTTTGAAACACTCAAATGAAGGTGATGTTGTCCTCGATTGTTTTAGCGGGAGCGGTACAGTTGGAGTTGCTGCTTTGAAAAACAATCGTAAGTTTATTGGTTGTGAAATATCACCTGAGTATTACCAGAAATCATTGGAAAGATTGAAGCAATATGAGTAATATTTTATGTATAGAACCAATGAAAATCAATAAAATCCCAGAGGGAAAAGAAGATCTCTTTCCCTCTATTTGTGCATCTGGAGCATATTTTGCGCAACTAAAAAAGGATGGATATTGGTATCAATATGAACGACAAGAGGATCAATGCTATCTTTGGAGCCGAACAACCTCTAAGACTACCGGCACCCTCGCAGAAAAAGGTGCGAATGTACCTCACATTATGGACGCCTTATCGCACTTGCCCGCAGGTACTGTACTCATTGGTGAAATCTATTATCCCGGAAAACGAAGTAAAGATGTTACACCAATTATGGGCTCCTTACCTGAAAAGGCTATTGAACGTCAGCAAGGAGAATATGGATGGCTCCACTACTATATCCACGACATAATTTATTATAATGGCGTAAATCTAATGAATTATGGTGCGTGGGTACGCTATAAGATTTTAGAGAAAATCTGGTATAAATATCTTCTATATGATTATACAATAGATAGTGAGCAATTCTTAGAACTCGCGGCAATAGTAGAAGATAATATCCAGGAAGCGTGCGCAGCAGCTCTTGCCGCAGGTGAAGAAGGAATGGTGCTGAAAAAGAAAACTGCGCCATATACTCCTGGTAAACGCCCAGTTTGGGATACTATTAAAATCAAGAAAACTGATACCTGTGATGCAGTAATTATGGGCACAGAGCCAGCTACCAAAATGTATGATGGCAAGTTGGACGTACAGATAAACTTCAAAGGTAATGATGCTCACTCCTGGCTTTACTGGATTATTGAACGCATTGAAGAAGAGCCTTGGGGAGCTGAATGGAAGTTCTATGAGAAACTGCAGCCAGGTGATACAACAGTTATTCGCGGTCCAAATTATCGCACATTACCTGTAACAAAAGCCTACTATTATGGATGGCCAACGGCTATTCGTATTGGCGCGTATGATGATAAAGGTAAATTAGTATCTATTGGTACAGTTTCTTCTGGACTGAGCGATACCGATAAGTCACAATTAGCTTCATATGTGGGCAAGGTGTGTGAACTGGCCGGAATGGAAAAAGATCCAGAAGCAAAAACTCTACGTCATTTCCATTTTGTTCGCCTTCGTCCGGATAAAAATCCACAAGAATGTTCACTTGAGTCCATATTCGGTTGATTTTCAAGAAAAATTTTTATATAATATATTCGTAAGATGAAGAAAGGAAATATCTTACCGTGACTAAGAAACAATTGAAGCAGCTTGCCAAAAAAATTGCTGATTTGGAATATACCATCCAAACCAGTAATGACAAGAATGCCGTTGACCTCGCAAAAGCTACTATGATTAAGGCTCAAGAATCAGCCGATATGGAACTTGAGGAAATGGTGCTGCTGGACGAGATGGTAAAAAAATATTTGAAAGAAAAAAATATTTGAACTTCTCAAAAAATTATGGTATAATACTCGTAGATAATAACTGATAGGCAAACCCTTCAGATTATTATATACAAATTATTATGAGATGCACATTAAGTGCGAAAAGGAGAATGAATTATGGCTGCTATGAAGGAAAATACTAAAAAGGTTATTACTTATCTGCAGGGTCTGGACGAAAATGATAACGTGACTGCCGCGGACGTGGCTGATGCTCTCGGTCTTGAGAAGCGCAGCGTGGATGGCATCTTTACCAGTGCTGTACAGCGTAAGCAGTTGGGCGAACGTGTGGAAGCTGAAATCGAGCTGCCCGATGGTACTCATAAGAAGGTTAAGTTCCTCAAGCTCACGGAAGCTGGCCGCGCTCTCGACGTGAACGCTGATCCTGACGCTGAGTAATTTAATTACTAAGTAATATTAGGGGGAATTGGTAGGGAATATCAATTCCCCCTTTCCAGACTTGGAGAGATTAGTATGACAACTACAGTAATTGGACTTAGTATTGTTGCTGTTTGCTTGCTCTGTATTATCGGTCTGTCGGCATATAAAATTGCATAGCTGAATAAAGCTAAAAAGTTTTTGGATGAACGTCTTGAATAGATACGCTATGAAGAAAACGAACGAGAAAAAGACCTCGATGCAGTTAAAAGTTTAGTTCAAGAAAATCAGATGTAGGTCACTAGTCTCGAAGCGCGAAAGCGTGAATTAAATGAAGACATTGCCGCGCAAGTAAACAATGTAGAAAAACTGAAATCGTCTTTTGAATCAACGGAAGAAGAGTTCAAAAAAAAGTATATGGCAGAGCGTAAAACTTGGCTTGAAGAACGTCAAGAAGAATATCTGCGTATGCAAGAAGATTTTGTAGATTAGTTCCGTGAAGAGAACCGTAAAAAAATGGACGCCGCGCAGAATCTGACTAACACTCTTGAGCAATTACGATCTGCGGCAAGCGCCGCAACAGAGGTGGCAAAACGTCATGCGGAGGCAGAAAACTTTCAAGAGTTCCACTCTCTCCAGCTTACCGATGGAGCAAAGAAAGACATTGCGACTATTGAGTCCATATGTGGAACCGTGGCTCCGGACGCGGCATCCGCAATTGCTAAAGTTATATGGAAAGTCTATTACGAGAAACCATATACAGATCTTGTTGGACGTGTTATCGGAAGCGGGACTCATACAGGTATTTATAAAATCACTAACAGTATAACTCAAATGTGCTATGTCGGTTAGGCTGTTGATATCGCTGATCGTTGGCGTCAACATATCAAGCGTGCGATCAATGCCGAACCGCGCACACAAAATAAGTTATATCCTGCAATGTATAAAGAAGGTCTTGATAATTTTACTTTTGAAATTATTGAAGAGTGCAGTAGAGATAAATTAAATGAACGAGAAGATTATTGGCAAGAGTTTTATCACGCGAAAGAATATGGGTATAGTATAAAATGATGAAAAAAGTTATGGAGCAAGCTCTCCAAGAATTAGAAGAAGGAAAATATGACGAATATTTGGATGAAAAGATTAGAGAATATGAGCGATTGCATCAACAACGGGTACTGCGAGAAATGTCCCAAAGCATATCTATACACGATATGCCCGGGACCGAAGAATGGGCCAACATTAAGGTGTTTGAAGGAGAACCTTATACACCGGATACGTATGTACCAGAGTTTCTTAACGACTATTTGGTGGGCTTGGAATACTTACGGCAAACCTTCAATAGGACTCAAGATATGGCTATCTATAACGCATTAATGCAGCTGATGCCAGTAGGTCTGTATTTTGCTAAGTACGACGACGCAAATTGACTTTCCAGAAAAAATTTGATATAATATATATAGAAAATGAGGAAAGGATAGTGTCGTATGACAAAACAGCAAGAGTTCCTGGATTTCTGGAATTATCTTACGCACGAAGTAGCTGGTGATGTTGAAGTGCCAGCAAATGTGCAAGCGTATATCGACGCGCTTAAAACTGTTGATAATGCTGAGAAACCGCTATTCACTGAAAATGGCAAACTCATTTTAACTTATCTTCAGAGTCAGCCTGCGCAAATGTATAAAGCGCGTGATATCGCTGAGGGAATGGGGATTAGTTCTAAAGCAGTTTCTGGCGCAATGCGTAAACTTGTAACCGATGGCTATGTTGAAAAGGTTGGTAAAGACCCCGTAGTTTATACGATTACAGAAAAAGGTAAGAATGTTGAAATTGAAGGAGAAAATGTAGAATGAAAAAGACTTTGATTAATGAAGCGCACATTGAGGGTTATCTTTACGAACAAAAGTTGGAAAAGAAAGTAACTGGCGCGCAGTCTAAGAATCCTGGTACTGAGTTTATCAGCGGTACTATCAGTGTTGCTACTGATGATAAGATGGAGAATGTCGTAAGTATTCATTTCACCTATGTGACTGCGACTACTGCCAAAGGCAATGCCAATGCAACTTTCACCGCTTTGGATAAGATTCTCACTGACAATCCTACTGTCCTGAATGTGGGTGCGGATAAGGCTATCAAGGTTCGTTGTGATTCCGCTATTTCTTTGAATGAGTGGTTCCGCGAACTCACCGATGAAAAACCTGTTTCCATTATCCGTAATGAGGGCGGTTTCGTACATATCGTAAACTCTATCAACGAAGATGAAAAGCAGCGTAACACTTTCAAAGCTGACATCGTAATCACTGCTGTGAAAGATGTCGAAGCTGATCCTGAAAAGAACCAGGATGCTTATGTTAAAGTGAAGGGCGCCATCTTCGATTTCCGTAAGGCTCTGCTTCCTGTTGAGTTTGTAGCTCGTAGCAAAGGTGCTATGTCTTACTTCCAGAATCTCGATGTTAGCCCCAAGCATCCTGTATTCACCTGTGTATGGGGTCGTCAACAGTCCCAGACTGTAGTTACTCGTACTGTAACCGAATCTGCCTTCGGTGAGGATGAAGTGCGCGAACGCCAGACTACGACTCGTGAGTTCGTTATCACCGGCGCAAGCAAGAATCCTTATGTATGGGATGACGAAGATTATCTGACCGCGGCTGAACTTTCTCAGGCAATGAGTGACCGTGAACTTACCTTGGCGTCTATTAAAAAGCGTCAGGAAGAATACCAGGCTTCTAAGGGCTCTGGCTCTGCGGCTGCTGTATCCACTGAAACCTCTGGTTATAACTTCTGATAAAGGAGGATACGGCATATGGGTATTCTCACTCAGTTGAAACCTCACGTTGTAAGTCGTGATTTACGCGGATATAGCGTGCTCTTCTATGGCACTCCTAAATCCGGTAAAACGACCATCGCATCTAAGTTCCCTGGCTCTATCATCTTTGCTTTTGAAAAGGGTTATAGCACCATCCCTGGTGTTATGGCCCAGCCCATCAATAGTTGGAACGAGTTCCGTCGTCTCTTGGTTGAATTGAAAGATGAAGAAACCAAGAAAATGTTCCAGACTGTTGTTATCGACACCGCGGATATCGCATATGATTATTGCCAACAGTATATCTGTGATGATAACAATGTTGACAATATTGGTGATCTGGCGTATGGTAAAGGTTATGCGCTTGTTGAAAAAGAGTTTGACTCTTGCTTGCGCAAAATCATTCAGTTGGATTACGGCCTTGTCTTGATTTCTCATAGCACTGAGCGTACTGAAAAGGACGAACAGGGCAATGAATATAGTAAGATTGAACCTACTCTTGATAAGCGTGGCCGCAAGATTTGTGAACGTACTTGTGACATTATCGGTCTAAGCCGTGCCGTTACCAGTAAAGAAACCGGTCAGCTTGAAACTCGACTCTTCTTGCGCGAAACTCCTCGTTTTGTGGCTGGCAGTCGTTTCAAGTATATTCCCGATAGCATCGTGTTCACCTATGAAAACCTCGTAAATGCAATTGGTGATGCTATCGACAAGGAAGCTGCTGAACACGATAATGCGTTTGTAACCAATGACCGCAAGAATGAGTACAAGGAACACGAGATTAAAATGCCGAAGTTCTCTGAAATGCGGCAAGAGGCTGAGCAGTTGTTTGGTACCTTGATCGGCAAGAGTCCAGATAATAAGCTCAAGATTTCCAAGATCATTACTGAGTACCTGGGTGCGGGAAAGAAGTTCCAAGATACTACAGAAGCCGATGCTGAAAAGGTATGGCTGATTATCCAGGAACTCAGAGTACTGAATAAATAATCGTTAAAGCGGGCGTGAGAGCGCCCGCTTGACTTTTTTCTTTTTTTATGGTATAATATATATAGGAATAAGCGAGAAAGGATTTTTCAGATGTTCTTTACACCTTCACAAATTTGTGTTATTGGATTGATTATCATCGCCGCAGTTGTGTCCGTGCTACAAATTAAACAAAAGCCAAAGAAAGCGTGGCCTTGGATAGTCGGTTATTGGATATTGCTAACAGTGAAGAATATTGTAGATTTGGTGGCGATGTTATAAATGGCGACTAAGAAGAGATTGCCGCAAGTAAAATGTCCATATTGCGGCAAATATTTCTATCGTGACATAGAAGAGTTTGTGCAAATTAACAAAACTCGATATGCTCACAAGGCTTGTTATGACCGTCATAATGCTGAACTTACGCAAGAAGAACGGGATTTTAATATCCTTACTGAGTTCGTGAAAAAGTTATTTAATACGGATACAGTATCTGAAAAAGTTAAGCGTCAAATCAAAGATTATCACGAAAATAAAAACTTTACTTACAGTGGGATTTATAAGAGTTTAGTTTGGTTTTATCAAATCAAGCATAACCCAATAGATAAAGCCAATGGTGGTATTGGTATAGTCCCATATGTTTATGATGATGCGCGCAATTATTATACTGCGCAATACCTCGCACAACAGCAGAATCAAGCTAAACCTATAGAACAATGGAAACCAACTGTTGTAGAGATTCATATACCGCCACCTGTGCGCAAACCGATGCGCAGTCACAAGTTTGCGTTTTTAGATGAAGAAGAGGGAGAGTAATGAATGGCATCTAAATATGTAGACAACACTTCCATTGTTCAAGTTCTTGGTTGTATTTATAATGACCCATCTATCTTAGATGCAGCAGATACTTATCCTATCAGTGAAGATGATTTTCCAGATGAGTTCCATAGAATAATTATGGGTTCATTATTCAAACTTCACGAAAATGGAGCTGCTGATTTTACTCTTGAAGCTATCAATGATTACCTTGAGAACCATCAAAAAGCAAAAGCAACATATGATGTACATAGAGGTAATGAATATCTAACCAAGATTAGTGAAGTAGCTATGCGTTCTACTTTTGACTATTATTACAAGAGAATGCGCAAAATGACTTTACTTCGTATGTATGACAATCTTGGTATGGATGTATCTTGGTTATATGATCCTGATAATGTGCTGGATACAAAAAAGAAAGAAGCACAAGAGGAATGGTTCGATAATGTAACTCTTGCAGAAATTGCAGATAAGATAGACCAGAAATTAGAAATTGTTCGTTCAAAATATGTTAATAACGATGATGGAGCTGGTTCTTTCAAAGCTGGTGATGGTATTGAAGAACTTATTCAAGAGTTTGAAACCTGTCCTGACGTGGGTGTTTCGCTTTACGGAAACTACATCAATACTATTACAAGAGGTGCAAGACTGGGTAAGTTTTATCTACGTTCTGCCCCAACAGGAGTCGGTAAAACAAGAAGTATGATTGCGGATGCCTGTTATATCGGTTGTGACTGGTTCTATGATGAAGAGTTTGGTTGGCGCAAAAATGGTATTGCTTTTCCAACTTTATTCATTGGAACTGAACAAGATAAAGCAGAAATCCAAACTATGATGTTGGCTTTTTTGTCTAATGTAAATGAAGAGCATATCTTAACCGCACATTATGAAAATGATGAACGTGAGCGCGTAATGCGCGCGGCAAAGGTTATCAAGGAAAGCCCGTTATATATCGAAGTATTACCTGAGTTTAACTTACAAGATGTTGAGAACACGATTAAACGCAATTTGCGCGAAAAGAATATCCAGTATGTTTTCCACGACTATATTCATACGTCTATCAAAATCTTGGAAGAAATTAGCCGTCGCGCAGGTAAAGTTACTTTGAGAGAAGATAATATTCTCTTTCTTTTGAGCGCAAAAATTAAGGACATATGCGTGAAAGAGAATGTGTTTATTATGAGCGCAACTCAGCTCAATGGTGATTATCAGGATTCAAAAACACCAGATCAGAACCTGTTGCGTGGTGCAAAGGCTATTGCAGATAAGATTGACTATGGTTCTATTTTATTGCCCGTTAAAGAACAAGATCTTGGTAGTTTAGAAACTATCCTCAATAAGAATCCACAGTTCCCAGTTCCAAAAATAAAACTCTCTATTTATAAGAACCGTCGTGGTAGATATAAAAGCGTTATACTTTGGTGCGATGCTGATTTAGGTACTTGCCGCATCAAACCAATGTTTATGACTGATTTCCAATATGAATGGATTGGAATCGAAGACTTTAAAGTAATCGTTAATGAATTTAGTGCATTTGAGGAGGAAGAATAATGGCTAAGGCTCGTAAAGGTAAGATTGAATCCACCCGTCAGGAACAGTTCTGGGGACGTGAACTGGAATATGTGATGACCCGCGGGATGTTTGAAGCACTCACCGAGAATTGCAAGGGCGATAAAAATCAATACGCTCTGGACTGCATCAATGAGACTTTTGGATTGCTTGGACACGTAACTTCTATTACTCTTGAAGGAGTGTAAGTTATGCCTCGATTTGACAAAGATGAAATCAAAGAACAAATAACTCCAGAAATGGTGGAAGATATTGTTCGTGATTTCGGTGGTGACCCGCATAAAACTAATTTTGGCTTTATCGCGGGCACCATTTGTCACAATCATCCTGGGGAAGGGAGTCATAAGTTATATTACTATGCGAATACTAAGTTATTCCGGTGCTACACAGGCTGCGATGCAACATTCGACATCTTCGAACTCTGTTGCAAAGTCCACGACCTTGCCAAACCAGAACTTCCAAAATGGAACTTATTCAACGCTATCAAATATGTCGCAGACAGGACAGGCATTAGCATCAGCTTTGAGGACGATACAGATTCGTTTGGAGAAATTCCCAACCAAGAAATTTTTGAGAAGTATGAGAAACTTAAGGTCTCAACTGAAGATGTTAAACGATTACAGCTCAAAGCTTATGACCCAATCATCCTCGACAGATTGTGTTATCCAAGAATTGCCGACTGGATCGACGAAGGAATGAGTGAAGAAGTGCTTCGTGTGAATCGAATTGGCTTTTGTCCTTCAACAGATCAAATCACCATCCCGCATTTTGACAAGGACGGCCGCTTTGTTGGATTGCGCGGCAGATATCTCGGTAAAGAAGAGGCTGCATTATATGGCAAATATAGACCGATGTATCTCAACGGCCAAATGTACAACCATCCTCTTGGTTTTAATCTTTATAACCTTAACAATAGCAAGCAACAGATAAGCAAAATGAGAAAAGCCATAGTATTTGAGGGCGAAAAATCATGTTTGCTTTATCAGTCCTATTTCGGAATGAAAAATGATATATCTGTGGCTTGTTGCGGAAGTGCGGTAAGCTCATATCAAATGAACCTCTTACAAGAGTGTGGAGCAACTGAAATAATTATTGCATTTGATAGACAGTTTCAACAACGTAATGACGATGAGTTCAAACATTTGGTCAAAAACTTAAAAGCAATTCATAAGAAATATGGCAACTATGTAAATATCTCATTTGTGTTTGATAAAGATATGGTAACAGGATACAAAGATAGCCCGATTGATTGTGGGGCGGAGACCTTTGTAAGATTATTCAAGAATAGAGTGGTACTATAAATGGAAATTAAATTAAGACAAGGCGGCAGTGATTTGCAGCCAATGGCGAAAGTTTTATACTTGCGCGACGTGGATTGGGGTTTTCTTAATCCAACTGCCGAAGATGAAATTAGTTATACTGAAATGGAAAATGTAGAGCGTGCTGCTCGACGTTTATTAAAAGCACTTGTATATCGAGAGAATGTATATATTCAAGTCGATAGCGATTGTGATGGCTATACGTCTGCGGCATTGCTTTTGAATTATATGCACGAAATTGCGCCAGTAACTGTGGAAGAGCATTGGAAATATGGACTACATAAAGCCAAGATCCACGGTATTGACCTGGACAATATTCCCGAAGGAACTCAACTTGTTATTGCCCCAGATAGCTCCAGTAATGAACAAGATAAACACGCAATGCTTATTGCAAAAGGCATTGATGTTATTGTACTTGACCACCACGAAGCTGATAACATAAATGGAGATCCAGCGATTATTGTTAATAATCAATTGTGTTCTTATCAGAATAAGTTTCTTTCAGGCGTTGGAGTGGTTTTTAAGGTTTTACAATGTTGCGATCACTTGCAGCATCTTGACGGAAGCGTTAATTATTATTTAGATTTAGTAGCCCTTGGATTAACAGGGGATATGATGGATCTTCGCGCACCAGAAACGCATTATTATATTACTGAAGGATTCAAACAAGTAAATAACCCATTTATGGTTTATCTTGCAGATAAAAATGCGTATTCTATGGAAGGGAAGTATAATCCTCATACTGTTGCTTGGTATATTGTTCCATTTATCAATGCTGTAACAAGAGTTGGTTCAGATGAAGATAAACTGCTGGTATTTGAATCAATGCTGCCTTGGCGTGCAGGTGAATTAATTCAAAGCGATAAACGTGGAGCAAGAGCAGGTGAAGAGGAACTTCGTGTTGTACAGGCTGTGCGGCACGCCTCTAACATCAAACGACATCAAGATGAAGATAAGAAAAAGTTGCTCGAAGAAATGTATACCAAGATTCAAAAATACAATCTGGCTGATGAACCTATCATCATCATCCAAAACAAGGGAGTGGAAGATGATGACCCTATACGTGGTATTACCGGTCTTGTTGCTAATAGTATTATGGCTACTTATAATAAGCCGACCCTTATACTTAACGAAATAGTAGACGCCGAAACAGGAAAAGTTACTTGGTCAGGTTCTGGACGTGGCTTTTTTACTGGTGGAATTGATAGCTGGCGTGACTATATTAACGGAACCGGGCTTGCCATTTTTGCTCAGGGCCACGCTATGGCTTTTGGTGTGGCTTTTAGCCCAGACAATTTAGAGCGATTCAAACAACGAGTGAGAGACGATTTTGGAACGACCCAATTTGAAAAGACATATGAAGTTGATTTCATTTGGACTATGAATGATGACTTCGATGATGCGATTATGGAGATCGGTCGTTATGAAGACATTTGGGGTCAAGGCGCGCCAGAACCATTAATTGCATTAGAGCATATTAAGATTGAAGATCCAATCCAGTTAAACTTATTGAATAAAGGTACTTTACGTATTGACTTAAAGCCTTACCGCACATCAGTAGTAAAGTTTGGCAGCAATATTGACGAATACCAGAGTCTTTTGGGAAAGACTATTACTGTTATTGGCACTTGCGATATTAATGAATGGGGTAATCGCACTGAGCCTCAAATCAGAGTAGTTGATTATTTCTTTGAAACAGTATCTTCGTGGGATTTTTGACAAATAGAAAGAATTGTGGTATAATAAAATGAGAAAAAGAGTGAAGGAAATTTTTTTACGTTGCGAGTTTACCAATTATACTTTGCCACGTGAAGATCAAATTGGGGTAATGTTCTTCCCGGTAGGAGATTTTGATTTATCCGAAGTGCAAGAATGTTTTGATACTTTTAAAGACGCATTACCGCCTAAGACACGATGTATGGGTTTCCCAAGAGAGATAATGTTTAAGAACTTAGATAAGAAAGACGTAATTGAAATTCGAGATAGTTTGAATAGATTACTTGACCGTTGGAACGAAGGAGTAGAGCATGATTCTGACAGCGAAACAAGAGCAGGGACTTAAAATTGCAGTTGAGCGTTATAATAACCATGAGCCTTACACAGTGATCGCTGGGTATGCAGGCGTGGGTAAGTCTACCTTAATTCGATTCATTATCTCTGCATTAAACTTGAATCCTGCATTTGTTTCGTATATCGCATATACTGGTAAGGCCGCGCAAGTACTTCGCAATAAAGGATGCCCCAATGCGATGACTGCGCACAGACTATTATATCATTCTCGGCCAAGAGAAGATGGAACTTTTATCCACGTTCCGAAAGATTCATTGGCTCCTTATAAGTTGATTGTCGTAGATGAAATCTCTATGCTACCAAAAAAGATGTGGGATCAGCTTTTATATTATGGAGTCCACGTTATTGCTCTCGGTGATCCTGGTCAGTTGCCTCCAGTAGCTTCGGAAACTAACGACGCTCTTGAACATCCTCACGTTTTTCTGGATGAAGTAATGCGGCAAGCCGCTGAAAGTGAAATTATCCAGCTTACGATGGATATTCGCGCAGGTAAACCGCTTTCATATAAGCAAGGACAAGAGGTAAGAGTAGTTGATCGTTCTGAGCTTTTGAAACCAGGTTTTTTATTCTGGGGAGACCAAATTATTGTAGGCAAGAATGATACTCGTCGTTTCATCAATAACCGTATGCGCGAAAGCTATTGGAAAGATCAGTACCAACCTGAACCTATCGTCGGTGACAGAATTATCTGCCTGCGTAATGACTGGGAAATTGTCAATAACACGAATGATGCCTTAGTTAATGGATTGACTGGAACTCTTGCCAACATCCGTTATGCTGATGAACCGCGAGAAATTAATCCATTTATGCAGAAAACTCCGATTATTGATTTTCAACCTGATGTTGAAGATTCTGGGTTATTCGCTGGAATTGAAGCAGATTATAAATTATTTATGGAAGGTACTACTACTGTAACTCGTGGTTTCAACAGTAATTGGAAGAAGATTCCTAAACAGTACCATCCACACGAGTTTGATTATGGATATGCAATTACTTGTCATAAAAGTCAAGGCTCTGAATTTGATAAAGTAATTGTATTGGAAGAGTTTTTGAAAAGTGAAAGCAGGGAGGATCATATAAGATGGCTGTACACAGCGACGACGAGAGCCGCACAGAAGTTGATACTAGTCAAGAATTTTCATATCTAAATATTCTTAGTATTGATTTAGATTGGATTATGGAACCTTCTATCCAGCGGTATAATAAAATCGCTGTAGAATATGAAGATGGCTCTGACGGTTGGCAGACAGGTCCATTATCTTTAATCAAGAATGCTGAACCAGATATGCAAAAGTTTGAGTTATTAAAACAGTTAGTTAGCAGTATTCATCCACAATCGAAAGATGATGTTTGTTTTATTGACGCTCATAAACAAATGATTCAAGTAGTACCTGAGCTTGTTGGTGAATCAGATTTGTTTGTTCTTTATAATGTTGACCATCATCACGATATGGGTTATGATAATGACAGGAATATTAATGAAAAAACTGGTGAACTCAATATTGATAGTAGCAACTGGGTATGCGCATTAACTGGTTTTTATCCTGAAAGATTTTTGCAGTATGTATGGATTGGAAATCAAAACTCTAATACGGAAGTTAAAGATTTACAATTAATGCGGCCAGATTATATTATTACAATTAATCTTGAAGCGTTTATGGATGTTCACTTTGATAAAGTAATTTTATGTCGTTCTAATGCCTGGGTTCCTCCTGCGGCACGACATCTTTATGACGAACTTCAAAAGATTTTAGTTGATAATATTGAAAATATATGATATAATATAATAAAGAATGAAGAAAGAGGATTGTGAAGATGGCGTTTTTCAATGATCACAACCACACCATGTATAGCAATCTCCGGCTCGTAGACAGTATCAACAAACCGAAAGACCTAATTGATGAAGCGATTCGGTTAGGTCTTTCTGGTATTGCAATCACTGACCACGAAGCCTTGTGTTGTCATATAGAAGTGAATCAGTATGCAAAAAAGATTCACGAACAGTATCCTGATTTCAAGATTGCATTAGGTAATGAAATCTATCTGACAGATACAAGAGAACCTCGTCAGAACTATTATCATTTCATCCTGATTGCGAAAGATGCGTTAGGTCATAAGGCTCTGCGTATTTTAAGTTCAAAAGCGTGGTATAATACATATTACGCCGCGATGGAACGTGTGCCCACTCTTAAGAGTGAGCTTGTTGAGGTTATGCGTGAATATCGTGGGCACGTTATTGCGACATCCGCTTGTATCGGCGGTGAACTGGGTCAAAATCTATTGCATCAACGTCTCGCCTTCAAAGCTGGATTAACTGATCCACAAGCTGAAAAGAACATCTGTGAGTATATGAACTTCTGCACAAATGTTTTTGGCGACGATTTTTATATCGAAGTAGCTCCTGGTGAAAGTGAAGAGCAGATTTATGTAAATCAGCGTCTGTGGGAGATTGCGCAACAGTATAACTGTAAAATTGTTCCTGGCACTGATAGCCATTATCTCGGTAAGAATTATCGTTTCGCGCATAAGGCGTATCTGAACTCAAAAGATGGTGAACGCGAAGTAGATTCTTTCTATGAATATGCCTATCTTATGGGTGAAAAAGAATGTCGTCAGCATCTTCGCGCAAGTTTCGACGAAGATGTTATTGACTGGATGTTTGATTGCACCCAGATAATGCAAGCAAGTATTGAAGATTACTCTCTTGAAAAACCTCAGCAGATTCCTATGGTTGAAGTAAATCCGCCTGCGCCGTTCGCTTGGTGGGGTCCTAATAATGACTTCGCTGATGATTTCAATAATGGGTGCTATAAAACTTTGGGTTCATTATTTGTATCTAAAGATCCTCAAGAGCGTCAATGGGTAAATGATGTATGGAATGCTCTTGAAGAAAAGATCGGATATTGGGGAGATCACGAAGATTATGTTGCGCGTCTTGAAACAGAAGCAGAAGTTATTAAGTATATTGGCGAGCGTCTTGGTACGTGTCTGTACGCTTATTTTAACACTTTCAAACATTATATTGATTTGTTCTGGGAGTGCGGCAGTATTGTTGGTCCAGGGCGTGGTAGTGCTACTGGGTTTCTTAGCAATTATCTACTTGGAATCACGCAACTTGATCCAATGAAATGGAACTTGCCTTGGTGGCGTTTCTTGAATAAAGAGCGTGCCGAACTTCCTGACATTGATATCGACTTAGCGCCAAGTGTTCGTCCTTTGATTTTTGAAAAGATTCGTCAAGAGCGTGGAGAACTTGGATGCGTTCAGGTTGTAACTTTCGGTACGGAAGCAACCAAGAGTGCAATTCAAACTGCGTGTCGTGGTTATCGTCAGCAGGACGCCGATGGTAAAGAATTATATCCTGATGGTATTGATGTTGACGTCGGTACATATTTGAGTTCCCTTATTCCACAAGAGCGTGGATTCTTATGGAGTCTACAGGATTGCGTGAATGGTAATGAAGATTTAGGTCGTCGTCCAGTAACTACTTTGCTCAATGAATTTGCAAAATATCCTGGTCTATTGGAGATCGTACAGAATATTGAAGGTATTGTAAAACAACGTGGTATTCACGCATCTGGTGTTATTCTGTATGATGAAAAGACAATTTATGACACCGCGGCAATTATGCGCAGCAAAGAAGGCGACTTAACAACTTGCTATGACTTGCATATGTGCGAAGCTGCTGGTGATACGAAGTATGACTTCTTGGTTACTGAAGTTTGTGATAAGATGATTCAGTGTTTGAATCTTCTTCGTCACGATGGTAAAGTGCCAAGTGTAACTTTGAGAGAACTATACGATAAGTATTTACATCCTGAGCATATCGACACAAATGATCCTCGTATTTGGGAACATTTGATGAAAGGCGATGTACTCGATATCTTCCAGTTCAATAGTGGTGTTGGTTTGGCGATGGCAAAAGCTATCAAAGCAACTAACCCTCTGGAAATGACTGCGGCGAACGCAATGATTCGTCTTATGTCAGAAGCGGGAGTTGAAAGTCAACAGGATAGATATATCAGAATCCGTGATAATGGAATCAAAATGTTCGATGCAGAAATGCACAGAGCACAGCTTCCTGATAAAATGATTGCGGCAATGCACAAGTATTGCGATACATATTATGGCTGTTGCGCAATCCAAGAGCAGATGATGCAGATTCTGATGGATCCAGATATCGCAGGTTTCAGTTTGAAAGATGCGAATGATGCACGTAAGATTGTCGCTAAGAAGCAAATGAAACGTATCCCTGAATTGCGCGAAAAAGTATATGAAGCGGTTGGTGAGAACGCGGATTATATCTGGGAAGTTGCAGTTCGTCCTCAGTTGGGATATGCGTTCAGTTTGAATCATAGTTTACCATATAGCTTCGTTGGTATTCAAACTATCTTATTGGCGACATTGTTCAATCCAGTTTACTGGAATGCAGCGTGTTTGATTGTAAACTGCGGCGCAGTCGATCCAGAAGCAAAAGGTCAAACAGATTATGGAAAGATTGCGAAAGCAGTAAATGATATCAAAGGTCGCGGAATTAATGTTGCACCTATTGATATTAATATCTCTGATTATGGTTTCACTCCGAATGAAAGCACTAACTCAATTATGTTCGGTATGAAAGGATTGCTGAATGTTGGTGAAGATGTGGTTGCAGCAATCATTGAACATCGTCCATATACGAGTTTTGAGGACTTCTGTAGTAGAGTAAAATTGACTCGTCAGCCAATGATTTCTCTTATTAAGTCTGGCGCTTTTGATAAGTTCGGTGAACGTAAGTATGTTATGGCGCAGTATCTATGGATGACTTGTGATAAGAAGAAGAGAATTACTCTCCAGAATATGGCAGGTTTGATTCGCAGAAATATGTTGCCAGAAGAACTCGATCCTCAACGTAGAGTGTATGAGTTTAATCGGTATCTGAAAGATATTTGCGGTGGTCACGGTGACTTTTATTTCCTCGATGAACGAGCTTTGAACTTTATCAATCATCGTTATCCTGAGCTGCCTATGGATTATATTGGTTCGTGCAGTAAATGGGAATATATGTTGAATGTCAAGGTTTGGGATAAAGTTTATCAAAAGGAAATGGATATAGTTCGTGAATGGATGAAATCCAATCAGAAGGAAGCATTATATTGTCTGAACAAAGCAATCTTTGAAGATGACTGGCGCAAATATGCAAGTGGTAACTATTCTTCTTGGGAAATGGAAGTTATGTGTTTCTATGACCACGAACACGAATTGGCAGTAGCAAATCGTAGTCGTTATGGTATTAGCAATTATTTCCAGTTGCCAGAAGAACCAATAGTAGAAAGTTTATGGAGAGGTCGTATTCCGATCTATCGTCTATCGCGCATTTGCGGCACAGTAATTGCGAAGAATAAAATCAAGTCGCAAATCACATTGTTGACTGTTGAAGGCGTAGTAACTGTAAAGTTCACGAAAGAGTATTTCGCAATGTTCGATCGTCAGATTAGTCAGCGTGGCGCGGATGGTAGTAAGCATATCGTTGAGCGCTCTTGGTTCAATAGAGGAAGTATGTTGGTAGTAACTGGTATGCGGCGTGGTGATGAATTTGTCTCGAAAAAATATTCCGCTACTCCTGGACATCAACTGTATAAAATTGATGACATTTTTACTAACGGCAACTTAGTTTTGAGAGCGGAAAGAGCACAAGGAGAAAGTGAAGATGGCGAGTAAAATTATTGTATGTCTTGTGGGCAAGAGCGGATCAGGTAAGGATACTCTTGCTCACAAGCTCGCTGAGCAAGTGGGCTGGCATAATGTGGTATCCTGCACGACACGGCCCAAGCGAGAATATGAAGTTGAAGGTAAAGATTATTACTTTTTAACTGATGAAGAGTTTGCGTAGAAAGTCTTAAATGGTGATATGTTAGAAGTAACATATTTTAATACTTGGCACTATGGGACAATGAAATCTGCGCTAAGTGATGGAATTAATGTTGGTGTTTGGAATCCTGAAGGATATGATTGTCTGCGGGAAAGTGTAAAATATGATCCAGACATTAAGTTATTTGCTTATTATTTAAAGTGTGATGATAAAACTCGTCTATTGCGGCAGTTGAATCGAGAAGAACATCCAGATGTACACGAAATTGTGCGTCGTTTCGGCACAGACGAAGAAGATTTTGAATGGCTCGATGATGATGACATTCCTATTCTATGGAATGAGGATATGGCTAATATGCGTGTGAATGCTATCAATATTTCGACCGCAGTTAGTGAGTATTTGGACAATGTTGTTTAAGCAATTTACCTTAACTACTATATATAGTATATGCCTATAAAGGGGGATTGTATACCTTGATTACAAAACGCGATGGACGAAAGGTTGAATTTGATGGCGATAAAATTCGTGTTGCGGTAGCACGCGCATATTATGAGCCGGATTATTCGCCAGATAAACCATATCCGCCATACATCGAAGATATTGTAACATATGTAGCAGAAGAGAATGAAGCCTATGATATTACGGTTGAAGAAATCCAAGATATTGTGGAAGAGTTCTTGATGAAGTTTGATCCAAAGACTGCTCGCAAATATGTACGTTATCGTTATCGCAAAGAAGTAATCCGTGAACAGCGTGATGATTTCTTTATGCGTTTGAAACCAAAAATTGAAGCAACAGCAGTTCAGAATCAAAACGCAAATGTAGATGAATATTCTTTCGGCGGGCGTAAGGGTGAAACTGATTCTGAGATAATGAAAGAATATGCTCTACGCTATTGTATGAGCGATATAGCTCGTGAGAATCACGAAAATAATACGATTTATACTCACGACTTAGATGCTTATGCAGTTGGTATGCACAACTGTATGACCGTTCCATTTGATGATTTACTTGCAAAAGGATTTAATACGCGACAAACTGATGTACGTCCTGCCAATAGCATCAATACTGCTATGCAGCTTGTCGCAGTTATCTTCCAGTTACAATCACTTCAACAGTTCGGTGGAGTTAGCGCAAGTCATCTTGACTGGACAATGGTACCATATGTGCGCAAATCATTTTTCAAGCATTATAAAGATGGTTTGAAGTATGTATGCGGCTATAGTGCCGATATGATTAATGATGAAATTGATTTTCCTGATCCAACTAAAGTAAGTATTAAGGATGAACAAATGTATACTGTAAAGCGTGCGCGCGAGTATGCAAATGATATGACAGAACGCGAACTTCAACAAGCAGTAGAAGGAATGTATCATAACCTTAATACTTTACAATCTCGTAGTGGTAACCAATTGCCATTTACATCTATCAACTATGGAACTTGTACTTTGCCTGAAGGCAGAATGGTCACTTATAGTTTGCTTCAAGGCTCTATCAAGGGCGTAGGTAAACTTCATAAAACTCCTATTTTCCCTTGTGGCATTTTCCAATTGATGAAAGGAGTCAATCGTGCGCCTGGCGATCCCAATTATGACCTTTATAGATTAGCTTTAGAGTCTACTGCCAAGAGACTTTACCCTAACTATGCCAACGTAGATTGGTCAGGAAACAGTGGCTATGACCGTAACGATCCACGCACCTACTTCTCTACAATGGGATGCAGAACAGCAAACGGTTTTGATATCAATGGTCTCGGACAACTTAAAGACGGACGCGGTAACATCTGTCCGGTTACAATAATTCTTCCTACTCTTGCGATGCTGGCCAAAGAGGCCGTCGAAGCTGGCACGCACGGGGACGATGACGACAAACAAAAATCACTCTTGGAAATTTTTATGGCAATTCTCGACCAGAAGATCCACGAGGCAAAAGACCAGCTTATTGAACGCTTTGAGTATATCTGCAAGCAGGACCCACGTTCCGCGCAGTTTATGTATGAAAATCACGTGATGGCTGGGTATGTGCCCGAAGAGGGTATCCGCTCCGCTTTGAAGCACGGTACCCTTGTTATTGGTCAGCTTGGTATGGCAGAATGCCTTGAAATCTTACTTGGCACCAATCAATGCCATTCCGAAGGTATGGCTTTTGCAAAGAAAATTGAACAGCTCTTCAAAGATCGTTGCGCAGAGTTTAAGCAAACTTACTCTCTTAATTTCGGTGTATATTATACTCCTGCTGAGAATCTGTGCTATACGGCAATGAAGAAGTTTAAGAAACGCTATGGAGTTATTCCACATGTATCAGACCACGAATACTTCACTAACAGTATCCACGTCCCAGTTTGGGAAGAAGTTGGTGTCCTCGATAAAATCGACATTGAATCTCAGCTCACTGGTTATAGCAGCGCTGGGTGCATTACTTATGTGGAATTGGAAACGGGTATCGTTAACAATCTTGATGCTATGGAACAAATTGTTAACTATGCAATGGACCACGATATTCCTTACTTTGCTATCAATGTGCCTAATGATACCTGCCTTAATTGTGGCTATACTGGCGAGTTTAATGATTGTTGTCCTATCTGTGGTAGTACTAATATCCAACAGCTTCGTAGGGTTACTGGCTACCTCACAGGAAACTATAAAACAGCTTTTAACTGGGGTAAACAAAAAGAAACCGAAGAGCGAGTCAAGCATACAGGAAGGATGAGTACTTAATGCGTTACGCAGGTATTATATATGACGATACTGCGGCAGCCCCTGGTTTGTGCTTATCTTTCTATACACAAGGCTGTCCTATCCATTGTCCTGGCTGTCACAATCCAGAAACCTGGGATGAAGAAGGTGGACACGAGTTTACTAGTGATACAATGAGCAGTATCCTCACAGGTATTACCAAGAATGGTATCACTCGTAGTTTTGCGATTTTAGGCGGGGAGCCGCTCTCCCCGCATAACCTCTTCCTCACGGCTATGGTTGTACAAACAGTACGTGATAAGTTTCCTACCATTCCAATTTGGATTTGGTCAGGATATGAAATAAAAGAAATCCTTGCTTCAACGAGTTCTCCGCATATGAAAACTATTCTATCAAAAGTAGATGGATTAGTTACCGGGCCATTCATTCAAGGATTGCGTGACATCACATTACCATACAGAGGTAGCAAGAACCAAAAAGTGTTCTTAGTTGACCGTGAAAAAAAAGTATGGTATAATAAAGAAAATGAGAAAGAGGAGTATGCCATCAATGTCTGAACAACAGCAACCAATTTTTATGGAACAAGCTGAGTATTTAGATTATTTGCGCAAACAGCAACAGCGTAATAAAGAAGCTGGTATTTCTACTCCTGTCGCGCAAATGAATCTCTACCAAATGAACAAAGATTTGGTACGTGGGCTTAAAAAGATGAACAATATGGAAATCAATCGAGCCCTCGAAAAAGTGAAACAATGGTATGAAGCTTATATCAATGATACACCTGATACTTACCACTTTGCGCTTTTGAACCACGAGAAACATTATTTCACCATCTTCCAACACCGTTATGAGTCTGATGATGAAGCTGATGCTTTTATCACCGAAGTAAAAGATGTACTCGTCAATTATTATGGTGATCACGATATTCGTGCTATTGATTTGGACAATGGGGCAGTTGAAATCTGGGCCATATGGGATGGAGAACCGACTGTGGCATACCTGTTCCCATATGAACAAGGAGTTGTATATTACTAATGACTGGGTATTTGGATTTTAGTGTAGTCAATCCAACTCTGTTCACTTTTACTGATGAACAAGGACAAGAACATAAATATGAGTTTGAAGTCCAAGAGCCACAGGATTGTATCAAAACTGTTGCTACTTTGATCCAGCAATTTGGATTAACAAAAGTAGTATGTAATAAAATTGGATATGGCTTGTGCGGCAGTATCTCTCAACAGTTGCGCACAGTTTATGGAAATACTAACTGTTATTTTGAGCTAAACGATTAAGGAGAAAAAGGTATGGCACGTTATCTGTTAAATGTAGTAGAGACTTATCGAGTTCCCACTGTACAAGAGGCTCTTGAAATGCGCGACGAGTTTAATGCCGCTAGTGAATATGAGCTTCAATCTTTTCAGTATACCACTAAATTCAATAAGAAAACTGAAGAAGAATATCAAGTTGTCAAGGTTAAAAAGGTAGTAAATTCTGAGAAAGACCCTCTAACTGGGGTGCAGGTGACATATGCATATTAAAGCAGGCTTTGAAAAGATTAGCAAGTATGCGGATGATGAAGGAGTTATTATTCCAGTCCGTAAGACTACCGGTTCAGCTGGATATGATTTCTATGTAGCAGAAGATACTGTAATTCCTTCTTGGTCATCCAGCATTGACGCAGATTTCGCAAACAAATTAGCTGGTGATTTGAGTAAATATTATGGCACATTTGAAGACTTCGTTAAGAGTTTGCCATATGATCTTGAAACAACTGCTACTCTTGTTAAGAAATACGATCATCGAGTAACCTTGGTACCAACAGGCATTAAAGCATATATGCCGCGAGATTGGTACCTACAGCTCACAGTGCGCTCAAGTCTTCCATATAAGCACTGGTTGATTCTGGGTAATGGCGCTGGTATCATTGACTCTGATTACTACAATAATCCAGATAATGAAGGTCATATCTATCTTCAAATTATTAATCTTCTACCTTTTGATGTTGTATTAAAGAAAGGTGACTGTATCGGTCAAGGCATCTTCTTACAATATGGTGAGGTAGAAGGAGACACTACCGAGGGTGTGCGCGAAGGCGGTCTCGGTTCAACAGATGACAATACTAGCGCTTGATCAAGCTACTGCGACCAGCGGATTTTCCGTCTGGTCCAATGGCATTTTGACCGACTTTGGAAAGTTTACTTTCGATGATGTTGATATACACAAACGTATACATAAGGTCTGCGCGCAAGTATAGATTCTGATTCTCAAGTATCATCCTGATAAGATTGTACTTGAAGATATATAGATGCAAGTAAATAATGTATCTACATTTTAGAAATTAGCGTGGCTTCAAGGCGCACTAATTGAAACTTGTTGGAACATCGGAATGCCAGTAGAACTACTGCATCCAAGTGAATGGAGAGCAGCGTGTAATCTCCTGAAAGGTCAGGATAAGCACCGAGAGAACCAAAAGAAAGTCGCTCAAGAGTGGGTACGCAAAAAGTTCAATAAAATATGTACACAAGATGAAGCTGATGCTATTTGTATAGGCTTTGCCGCAAGCCAAACTGCGGATAACGAACTAAACTGGGAGTGAAATTATGGAGTGGGCTGCTATTCTTAATGAAGTGTTCACTGTTGTTTTAATTCCTCTCCTTGGTATTGCTGTTAAGTATTTTATTTAGTTCATCAATATCAAGGCAGATGAATTGAAGCATAAGAAAGATGATGCTCTATATCAGAAGTACATCTCAATGCTGAACGAAACTATTGTAAACGTGGTTACTACAACCAATCAAACTTATGTAAATTCTCTTAAAGCGCAAGGTAAGTTTGATTTAGAGGCACAGAAAGAAGCCTTTAATATGTCTTACAATAGTGTATTATCTATCCTTGGTGATGAAGCACAGAAATATCTTAACAATGCCATTGGCGATTTGAACGAGTATATTCGTACCGCAATCGAACGCCAGGTATCTGTTGATAAAGCATTACCTGCAACTACAAATGGGTAAAAAAAAATGGGGCGACTCAAAACGAGTCGCCCCTTATTTTTTTATTCAATTCCACTTGTCATACCAACAAGAGCAGCGGTAGGGCCTGACATTTGCTGTCCAGTAATAGAATCACTATGTGGTAAATGATTAATCATATCATCCCAGTAATCCATATGGCCATTGCCGCCAAGCTTATGATATAAAGCCAAGCGTTGTTTATATCTATCTAATTCTCCTGGAGTAATATATCCACGGCGGATGTAATTCTCACAAGTATAAATCAAGTTAATCAAATGAGCATCAAGAATGCCTTCGCGCATTACATCAAGATTGCGTTCAAATGCTTCTTGCTTTTGAGCAGCTTCATTCTTATTACGTTCTATTGTATTACTTAAAGATTCTAATTTATTTAGGATTTTTTCATCCATAGCTTCTGAATCAGCTTGAAGTTTTGCGATGTTCTTGCTGCAAAGCTATTCATGTAAATTAGATTTCTTAGCAAGCTCTTCCCACTCTTCAAGAGCCATAGCATCTGAACCCTTCTTATAAATCTTTTTTGGTTTAGCAATTAAATAAGTTACCAAGGATACAATTGCCATACATAAGAATGGTACCGCCCATTTAAGGAATAGTTCCCAAAGAATTGGCCCTGTAATCACCATAGCGTAATTCGCTCCCTTCTAAAGTAGTGTCAACCTAAAGCATCTTCATCTTCAAGGTCACAACTACTTTCATCGGTAGCTGTGCCAAGATTACATTTACCTATTGCCTTATAGTTTTCTGCAATCTTTTTGTAGTTTTCTACACCGGCTTTTGCAGTATAACCGAGACGCAATGATACATACGCAGTGGTCATATAAGCAAAAATGTTTTGCGCAAATGCCCCAAGTTCCGGTCTTAATAATAGAATAATTAATAATACAAGAGATAAGAAAACCCACGTTACCACATCGATAATCGTGAGTTTCTTACTAAATTCAAGTGGCTACTTTTGCTTTCGCTAAGAGAGCCGCGAGCGCTTTGGCTTGCGCTTCGCTGTCGCATTCAATTCGGACATACCAAGTATTATTATTTTCGGAACCTTCAACTTTACGCAAATACTTATTAGACATATAACCAGATTTACCGTTCCAGGTGACTGCTGACCAATCACCATCAACCGCAGTTACTTCAACAATTTGGCCAAACTTAACAACAGTAACGATAGCATCGTTCATACTTGGGCCTTTGCGCATATTCACAGTTGAACCAGAAGTTCCATAAACTTCTGCCTGATAAGCCACCTTAATCACCTCGACATTATGTTCAATATCCCCTTCGTCGGGGTCTGGTTCTGTAGTTGGAGCAGTTGCTCCAGTTTTTTCATATAGCAATTTCTCAGTAGCTTCGTTGATTACACCAGTTGCGGGAAGACCATTCTTATTCTGGAAGCTCTTTATCGCATTCTCGGTTTCAGCGCCATAATCACTATCAGCACCATATTTAGGCAAAGATTCACCAACTTTCAAGAGCATCTCTTGAAGAAGATGTACACTTGCGCCATAGGCGCCACGCTGTAAGTTGCTAATTGAAATTACTATATTGACGCCATTATCATATAAGCCAGATGGAATACCCCAATGGGTCCAGCGGCCATATGCTTTAATGGTACTTTTTACTACACCAGTCTTACTACCCGCGGCGTGGATAAATTCTCCATTGCCGATATAGAGACCGGTATGAGCCATCTTTCCGGTTGACGCATCCTTGCGATAAAGGCAGCACACTTTATCAGATGGAAGTGTATCAATCGAACCTTTTACTTCAAAATTAGTTTTGTTCCATTGGGAAGTAGCACCAGATACCATCTGGATGCCGACTTGCTTCATTGCCTATTGTACAAAACCTTGGCAGTCAAATACTTGCTTGCCAATCCACTTTTTGACAATACTTGGGTCAACGTGGTCAGGATATTGGTTGTATTTAGAATTAATTAGACTCTGCGTGCAAATTTGGCCATAAGTGCCCCAGATATAACCGCACTGAGGATCTAACTTGGATAAAGCCCAATCAATAACAACCTGAGCTTTTGTTTTCTCTTCTGCCACTTCAACCAACTCCTTTTCACCGTAATCAGCACGAAGTTCCGTGCCTGGGTAATAAAATTGTAAAATTTCTTTATATGTAAAACCTTGGCGAGCCATCTCAATAGCACCGGTCTAAGACATACCAACTCCGTGACCATTCTTAGGTTTGGTATCATATGGATCATCTTTTGCGATTAAATAACCGCGAATCCCACCCCAAACTTCTTGACAGGAGCGAATGCGACCACCATTAGATGCGCTATACACACAAGTTTCTACAAGCTTGTTCTTGAAATATAAGACCTGCCCAGCTGTCTCTTCCACAGCTTGCAGTGCCTTAGCATACGAAGAGGAAATACGAGAGGCGCGGAAAGCCTGGTCTGTACTACTTTTGTCGGTAATGTACCCTCTGTGGATACCTTTATAAAGAGCAAAAGTGCGGGCCGCAACCGCCTGTGCTTTACAAGCTTCTAAAAGGGAGTTGCCGATTTCACTCGGAACAACTCCCTTTAAATACTCTTCGATATCGAGCGTCACTTCATCCGCACCATATTTAGTAAGGTTTTCCTCACGTGATAAAATGACTTTAATATCCATAATTAAATCCTCTTATTATGGGTTTGATTGCTGAGGTTGTCTTACCTGAATATTAATAGTAAGATTAATTTCAGTACCATTTAAAGTTTCATCTAATGCAGAAATACGACCATCAATACTGCTCAAAGTATAGATGACATCATTCTGATCATTGTAAATATCAATTTGTGAAACACCAGTAATACCATAACCTTGAAGTTTAGTAATGATTTGTGCATTATTAGCTTGCGCGCTAATATAAGCATAACTGGTCATTTCACCATTATCGAAAGTAGTGTTTCTGTTATAAGAGTTAATAGGAAAAATACCGGTATTATCCTGGTTAATTCTAATCTTCGCCATAATTGTGGCCTCCTTATTTTACTTTAATCCAAATACGATTATTTACTTTGACAGCAGGGCGGTCACCACTGCCCCACTCTTCATAAGTAGGGACACAAGATACAGTACCCACAATACGATCTGGGTACATAACAATTTCTTCTCGTGTCATTATATCAACTGTACCGCCTGGCGCTGCGCATACACAATCACCTGGTTGATACAAGTCTCTATCTCTATATGTATAAACTAATACACGTCCCGCAACTGCGAGTGGTGTTTTAGCTATTGCTGTTTCACCTTGCGCAAAACCCCAAGTATCTGATACAACGCCTGCAAAATGTTGTAAGCGTTTTGTTGTAGCAGATAATGTATCATCACCATTTTCAAAAACAACTCGACCTGGATCTTGACAAGCAGATGCACGATATTCAGCATAATCATTCCATACAGCTGAAGTAACGCTATTACCTTCGACCCATACTTTTTTCCAAGTGCTATAATTTCCATCGCCGACAGCTAAATTTGTCCAAATATTATGGGTCCAAAATTCAAAAGCTAAAGTACGTTTAAAGTAAGTATCACCAGTCAAGTGATTCATTTTAATAATCTAATACCAGGTAGCAGAAGGAGAGTCTACACCATCTGAGCGCTGCATAAATTGTAAACAAGAAGCACGATTAGCTGTATTATCAATAGCTAAAGTGGTGGCAGAATAAGCATTTCCACTAATGTTTGCTGAAACTGTTCCACTAAAACTCCACACATTATTTACACATTGCATAATAGCTGAATCAGAACCACTAGATCCATTTCTACTAATATAAAAATTACCTTCATTATTATGAATAGACCAAGTATTGGCACTTGTTCCATTATTTTCAGTATTAGCTGAATCACATAATACAATACTAGTCCATAAATCACTTGCAGCATGAATGCGGATACCTTCTGTCCAGTTTCCATTATTTCCAGGGAATATATGCAAAGGACCAGTTAAAGTTCCACCACTTAATGGAAGAGCATATGAAGAATAATTATTACTACTTAATACTGTATTCCAACCCTTGCCAGAAATAGCAGAAGTACCATTTCCACGGAAATACATTGTCGATCCGTCTGTATGTAATGCAATCTGGCCTATCCAAGAGGTATTTGCTTTACTCCAAGCCAAATTTAGTACATGAACCCAAGTTGCAGAACCAATTGGATTATCAGTGGCTGAATAGATCATACCATAAGCAGGGCCTTGATTAGCAAGATCATTAACAGTAACTGAATTAGAGCCTCCTTGATAACTCGTATTATATATCTAAAAATATTTATTTGTAATAGTATTACCAGATCCATCTTGCGTTGCTTTTGTTGCAGTCGCTGCATTGCCAGTAATAGAAATATCATAACTATTACTATCTGCTACAACAAGTCTCTACCAAACTATGCCAGATAATGTTATATTAGAACCTTGACCTCCACGAATCCACCAACCATCAGCATCAGAGCCGGCCAACTATAACATAGCGATATTATCACTAGTTTTCATAGTTAGCATACCAGCATAACCATTAAAAGGTCTAGTTCCAGTTTCACCAGTAGTCTCTGAAGAGTGTCGTACTTCAAAGAAACCGTTAAATCCAGGATTGTCAAAATTGGGTGATGTTCCAACGTCAGAACGACTAAAAACTCTCATAAATGTTAATGGACTCACCCAATCTGGTGCAGCAGCACCATTGCCTTGTAATAAGTAACCTGCAGTACCTGCAGCTGTATTTGTTAAAGTCGTAGAAGCACTAGCATATACAACTCCCCATTGAGTCCAAGATGTTTTACCAGTACCACCTTGCGCAACAGTAACAGTATTTTTAGAAGTTAAAATATCATAAGAACCATTGTCTGTTCTATTCGGAGTAACTGCAGGGAGATAATAATTTTCGTTATAGGTTAATTTTGTAGCATTCGTGTTATTATAACTATATAGTTTAAACCATAATCTTGTAGGGTAACTATTATATGTAGTAGTACAACTACTATTAATATCACCAGCTATTGCATAAGTACGTTTAATACAAGGAGTCTATGTATAAATTGATATCCAGTTATCAACAGCTGCTGTTTCATAAGTAACCGTACCAGTACTGCTAAGAGTAGAAGTGCCAGCTCTTGTACTGAATTTAATCTTACCATTTGGATTAGAAGCATAATTAGCAATAAAAGGAGTAGCGCTATATGCTGTTACAGAACCTAAAGTAGCTGTACCACCATTTATAGTGTATGTTGTACCTTTAAGATATAAAGTACCACCAATATAAGTAGAACCATTAACAGCAAATGTATAATTTGGTTCAGAAGTCTAACCAATAGCTACTTTACTAGCGTCGGCATAATGATGACCAGCAATTAAGGTACCATCAGCCTGGCTTCGGACTAAACGATTTGCAGTAAAACTCGTTGCTCCTGTACCGCCATTAGCAGTACCTAATGTTTTATCAAGAGTGAAAATATCATACCAAGTTCCCCAGGTAGTACTATTTGTGCTCTTTCTCCAATGTAATCCATTTTCATCAAAACCGACCTAATGCGCTGGGCCACCAGTCCAATCACCAGCAGATGAATATGGTCTATATGACATAATACCAGAATAACTTGCAGTTAATCCAGTAATACTTTTTTGTTTAAAATCAAATCTAACGCCAGTGGTTATCGCAGTTAAATCCTGAGGCGCAATGGCATCAGCGCGTGTATCTAAACAAACAACATATCTTGTACGTTCAGATGATTGCGCTTCACCATTTAAATAACCGTAAAAATTTACATTATTATCTTTATCAACCTATACTACTGTTTTACCGCTAGTATCAGAACCGTGAGCATCAACCCAAATACCTCTATTACCATTTGCGTTATTTTGCGCAAACATCTTAAATATACCAGCAGTAGAACGAACACCACTTGTACATTCAACAGTATCAGTAGTCAAACCTGCCCAAATTGATTTGGCTTGGAAACCTTGCGCAGTTACCCACACATCTGCGGTACTGGTTTGGCCATTACCAAAATTATAAGTAGTAATTTTAGTACCAGTATTTGTACCACTTTGTGAGCGGTAATTAAACCAAATAGATGACATACCATCTGAGGTAAAATTGAATTCATTACCCGCACGAATAAGTGTTTCTTGTAACGCCCAAGTCTTATCTCCAGTACCATCTACTGAGTTACTCTTGTTACCAATAGTCAAAGTACGTGGAGTCTTCCATTTATCTGCGGAACTGGCATTACCATTTAATTCGCCATTTAATGTAGTTGCATAAATAGAAGCATACTTTAAAGCATCACTACCGATATTATAAGTATTATTACTACTCGGTAATAATGTAGAAGTATTCGCAGTATTTATTAAACTTGTATTACCACTTACAACTAAGCTTCCAACAGTTAATGAATCTGCGCTAGCACTTGAATTAATTACTACATTTCCATTGAATGTAGCAACACCTGTTGTAGTAGTATCATTATTAAAAGTACTAGCACCAGTAACACTTAATGTACTACCAATAGTACCAGTACCTGTTACACTAAGATTACCCGCAAAAGAACCATCACCACTACCCACGACATTACCGCCAACCCATATGGTGCCAGCAAATCTGGAAGCTTTAGCAACATAAATGCCACCAGCAAATGTAGCACTTGCGGTAGTACCTGTCTAAGTTGCAGCAGTTGCTTCACTAAATGTTACCTTACCAGTATGTGTAGCAGTAGTAACAAATACTACATTATCTGCAAAACGACTTGCTTTAAGCGCTAAGATACCGCCCTTTACCTACAATGCACCAGTACTATTACTTGTACTTGCCGCAGTATTACTAATAGTAACCGTAGAACTTGTACCAGTAGTAACATTACCATTAAAAGTAGAAGGCCCAGTTACAGTAAGTGAACCGCCAATATTCGCATCACCAGTAACTGAAATAGATGTACCGCTCATTGCGCCAAAGCTCTTGGCGTATACATTTCTCCACTTTACGGATGATGAACCTATATCCTAAGTCTCGGTAACGGTAGGCATTAATACGCCACCATAGAAAGCGTCACCTATTACTCGCGCAGGACCCATCGTAACAAGATCTTTTAATTGCGCCAATAGATGTCACCTACCTTCCTTTTTCTCAATTTTCTATATTATATCAAAAAAAACGGGGTCAGGCAAATCTAATTTGCCCAACCCCGTAATCTTAGTATTCATAGAAGCAATTTGCATTCATTGCATCTTTTTCAAAGAAAGCATTAATTTTATCCACTCGCGCGTATAATGCAATATAATATTCAGCTACCCCAGTAAATCCTGGAATGCCAGTCTTACCACCGGATGAAAAACGAGTCCAACATCCTGCCGCACCCCACCAAGCGCTATAACCTAAATAAGTATTTGATTGATTTGCTTTTGCTAAACCATATGTTGGTTTAGTATATCCAGTGACTGCGGTAAAGCCTGCTATTGATGACGCAGTTGGTGCTGACGTTTGCGTCCAACGATAAGGCACTCCATCTTGAATTACATAAAATTCATATTTACTATCATATTGAAAATTATCTATGTATTGTAAACGAGAGAATAAACCGAAATCATTGCAGTATGTAGCGTTTGATTGAGTAAATAAATGATTCCCTTTATCAATATAATGAAATAAAACCAAACGCCAATAACTTCCATCGGGTAAGGTAAGGAAAGGCTCAATAGCTTCTCCACCTGATAAAATACCTTGTTTGTTGATATTAATTGCCATAAACCTTTCCTTTCTGCGCGAAACCGAGCCTTGAAATCACTATGAGGCTCCATTCGCGCTTATGCAGTAAGAACTCGAGGACTTATATTACCTGCAGAGTCAATATCCATTGATGTTTCATAAAGTTCTTTTACATCATCAGTAGAAAGAGCCGTACAATATAAACGGACATCAGAAATATAACCGCCAAAAGGCACTGCAATAGAAGCAGCATCTTCCACAGCGGCTCTCGCACCAATAACAAAATCTGTACAATTTGTTAAATTTGTAGAATTGACATAAGAATTTTGAAGAATTCCATCTAAATAATATTTATGAGTTGCACCATCACTAGTTACACAAATATGATGCCATAAAGTTTTATCTATAGTCGCAATAGAACTATGACTTGAAGCCTATCCAACAAATCCAACTGCATCATTTTTAATATAAACGCTAAATTTTTTATTAGTATCTGTACCATCGCCACGCGATAATGCTAGTATAGATTCAAAAGTATTTGTCACTGCTGATGTTTTTTTGAACCAACAGCTAATCGTCCACGAATTAGAAGTAAACTAAAAATCTGTTTTTTTCAAATATCGTCCATTTGAAAAAGATATTGCAGATTGATATCTTGGTGTCTCTGTCACAGCAGCTAAAGTGCCAACAACTGTACTATTATTACAATATCCAGAAGTATCATAAATAGTATTAATATTATTTATAATAATTGCATTAGTTTCTTTAGGGCCAGCAGTAAAAGTTCCTTGTGTAGTTGTCTTTGGATAAAAAACTTTTTCTATAATATCAAAAAAACCTAAAGCATTATCAGATAAACGTTTACAAGGAACATAATAATGCTGTAATTTATTATCCCATAAAACACGCAAATAATAAATCTTAAAATTACCTCCAGAAACACCATGTACATTTCCTAAATGTAAATGACGTTGTGTAACTGTACCAGAAATTTGGCCTGGAGTCCCGGTAAAACTATTACCTGTTGATAAATTATTTAATTGATAAGCAGTAGGTGTTAAAAAACCTTCAATTATTTGATCCCAGCCAGTTGTAACATTTGAAATAATTGGTTTACCACCGCCACCTGCTTTACTATAATGATATATTAAAAAAGTATTTTGATTATTTGAATCTAATAATATTCTTGTGGCTATATGATTTGCACTTTCATATACTCCAAATGGAGCACGCCAACCTGATCCATTTAAAACAGAATATTTAAATTCATAACTCATAGTAGCAGTTGTTGGATATCCTAAATCTGCACCAGATCCATTATTGGCAATAATATATTCTAATTGTTCATAACCTGGAGAAACAGTATCTGCAACATCTAAAGGATAATGTAAAATTAATCCTTTTGAAATTTTTTTAACTTCTTTACTTGAAAGAGCATTATTATAAATTCTAAAATCATTTATTAATCCTTGAAAATATACATTACCACTTGAAGATGATGCTAAACCAAGACGAATTTCATTTAAATTTGTTAATAAAGTTGCAGTGCCATTATATATATAAGAATTAGTTAATATACCATTCTAATAAAGATACCAAGAACCTGCTTTATAAACAAATGCAAGATGTGTCCATGTATTAGCTACTATATTAAAATTACCACTTACATTTCTTAAACTACTTGTATTAACAGAATCTCTATAACTAACGCCATTTGCTAAATTAATCTAATGATTAGCAGAATTTTGACGCACTAAAAATAATCCATTTAAAGCAGTAGTTGCTGGACAACACCAAATGCAAAAAGAAATTTCTGATAAACCGTTTATATTTAAATTTGTAAAATTAATATATTGATTGCTACCATTAAAACTTGCGCACTGTCCAAGTTTTCCACCATCTATAAAACTTAAACCATTATTAACATTAACAATAGCTTGACTAATACCATTATTAGAAAATGTTCCATTTAATGGTAACCAAACCTATAAAGCCATAATATCTCTCCTTTCAACTAAATTGATAGGGAGATACAATCAATTTAGTAGTCTAGCTGAAATATTTCCAGCCGAATCTATAATCATTGAAGTTTCATATAATTTCTTCACATCATCCGCAGATAGCGCAGTTGCATAAATGCGGAAATCTGAAATGGAATAATTATCTGAAGCATAATTTGTATCATTAGCTGCCCAACCATTTATAAAAATCTATGTTCCACTAATCGCTTTATATGTCTTAGCTTCTGCCCATAACACACCATCTTTATATACATAACATTTGGTACCATTACCAGTCATAACAAAATGATGCCACGTTTGTGTTGTTGGAGCAGTAACTTGTGTAGTAGTACCTGGGTTATATAGTGGGTTATTAGAACTATCACCAGTGTTCCATAATGTACCACTATATAAACCATTTAATCTAATACCATCTGAAAAACCCCAATGCATTGGGCCATTACTTACCATTTTTGCCCACCAAGCAAAAGAATAAGAATTACCAAATGCGGCGGTATTTAACACACCGCATTGTACCTTTTGATTTTTTGCATCAAAATGCATACAAGCGCGATAACGAGGTGATGGTGTATTTAATATTGGATTATTAATTATAGTACCATTATGTCCATAACCGCTACTATCATATATTTGTACATTAGAACGTGTTGTTCCTGGAGCGGCATAACCAGTTTCGTGATTTTTTGCTTCTACTTGTATATTAGCAAATAACCAATAATCAGAAGTAGTAGAAGTATGTGAAGCGCTACCTATACGAATATAACCATTACCACGAGAAGTATCTGTAGTATCATATTTCTACATTGTAATAGCAACATGATTCCATTGATTTGTTATTACAGGAATGACTATAGAATTTACATTTGTTTTACTATCATGCGCTCCATTACTTGTAATATAACTTATATTATATGAACCATTATAACTATATGGAACAATACTCGTCTATGATGTTGGATAATAATCAAAACTTAGTGTATGTACTGCCGTACCGGCTGTATTAAAAGCATCAAAATAAATATAGGGATAGGCACTTAATCCTGCTGTTCCCATATATACTTTAACACTTTCTTTTCCTTGAAAATTTCCTATTGTTTTATATATATCAGTAGTAGTGCCATAACTATATTTATTAGTCGCACCATTATAACAAGTATTACTAAAAGTACCGCTATATAAATTAGTAGTTATTTCTGAATATGTATCATCAAACTAATAATGCAATACTAAACCTTGACTAATTTCTTTAACCTCTGATGGAGTAAGACAATGGTCATAAATGCGGACATCATTTAATTTACCATTCAAATTATAAGTACTTTGAACTGCGTTACCAGATGCGGCATTCATACTCCAACAAAAAACAACTAAATAATCTGCTGGTACAGACATTCCAGTATATGCTTGTGTTTTTTCACAAACACCATTTACATATAATTTAATCTATGCACCATCATAAGTATATCCTACATGGTACCAAGTCCCAGCATTCATTAAAGTAGTAGCACAATATGTATTATAAGTTCTACTACTACCATTACCAGTGTTTACTGATAAATAACCAGTAGTTGAAGATACATATTTAATTGTTAGTCCCATACCAGTATTATTTACATAGCGATGCTATGAAACTAAACTACCGCCTAAAGAAGAGGAACTATTTAATGTAGTAAAATTAACCCAACAGAACATAGATTGATTAATACCTAAATCTATCGTAGTATTTGATCGCATACCACCGGCTGTAAAAGCATTATTCTAATAACAAGAACCAATTTTACCTGTTGTACTTACAGTTGTATTAGATGCTCCCAAATTTTCAAAAATTAAATTAGATAATCCATTATTATTTAATGTACCATCCAAAGGCAACCATACTTGTAATGCCATTATATCTCCTCTCTTTCTTGAATTAAAAAAGGAGATTTCTTTCTTAACTCAAATTTCATTGTTAAGTAAAGATAAAATTCAAAGATTCAGTAGCTGAATCATATTGTAAAGTAACGTGATCATCGACCATATATTTTTCAGCTGCCACAGTCTTTGCGATACTCGCACCACCGGCAACAACCAATGCCGCACTTGCATAATCTTTACTTGACGTATCAGCAGTAGAGCCAACAGTCAAAGTAGTATTACTTAATGCCATCGCTGTTGCTGACACCGTAACATTAGTACGCCAAACTGGTGCTTTTGTAGTAGTATTAGAAGTACCAACTAAAATTGCATTTGCAGTAGTAGGTGCCGCAAGTTTAGCCAATGTAGGAGTAGAATTATTATTCGCATACAACATATCTCCAGCAGTATACGAAGTAATATTAGTACCACCTTTATTGACCGGTACTGTTCCTGCATAAGATGTAGTAATAGTAGGATTACTACTAAAATCAGTGCTAACTGAACCACTAACTGCGCCACTTAATGAGATAGTTACTTGCGCGCTAAGCTTACCAGCAGATGTAGCATTACCATCTAATGCACCACTAAATTTAGTGGCAGTTACTGTCCCAGTACTTGGGTTATATTTAAATCCAGTATTATATTTAGGAGTACCAACTGCACCAGTCTTTGCAAACCAAATATAATGATCTGCGCTTTCAGAAGCTGTAGCAATACCAGAGTAATTCAATGATGTACTTGCAGTTAAAGTTCCAATACTTGCAGTTGTTAAAGTAGCAGTACCAGTAGTTTTAATAGCTCCACTACCAATATCTAAAGAAGTAATAGATGTAGGCACACCATTACTCTATATATAAATTGGTAAAGAAGTGCTACCATAGCCAGATGATAATTTAGCTGAAACATCAGCAGTACCACGAAAATAAGTAGCATAAATCTCATTATACTTAAGTGCATTGGTACCAATAGAGTAAGTAGTATTTGCGGCAGGGATTATACTACCCGTGGACGTATTATTCACTAAGGTTGTATTACCAGTTATTATAAGACTACCCGCAGTCAATGCATCAATATCTACGCTTGAATTAAATGTAGCATTGCCATTAAATGTATTTACACCAGTAATAGTATTATTTCCCGCAAGTAAGAACATTGCATCTGTCTCTTGCGGAGTACCATTACTATCTAAATAGATTGCTCTCGTTGCGCTACCTTTAGCACCGCCACTCCATTTAGAAGCTTTACCAGCGACAATACTATCATCTAATGAAGTAATCTATTTTAAAACACCGCCATCAAGATAGGCAGGTTTTGAAGCAGAACCAACAGTAGTAGAACAATTAGTAAATGCACCACTATTAACATACATTAATTTAAACTAATTAGTAGTACCAGATGGCGGCCCGCCATATGTTCCACTTACTACTGTGATTACACCAGCTTTTAAATAAACTGGTTTATTTGTATCACCAACATTACTCGTACTTGCAGTCCAATTACCGTTACTATCTATATAAATAGGTTTGGTACCGCTGCCGACATTAGCTGTTGATGCTTTTGCCGCATAATCCGCAGTACCTTTTAAAGCACCGTGGAACTCTTTAGCATACATTTGATTATATTTTAAAGCACTCGAACCAATATTGTAAGTTTCATTCGCGTGCGGATATACATTACTTGTATTTGTGTTATTAACTAATGATGTGGCACCACTAACAGTTAAACTACTTGCACTCACACTTCCAGCAATTGTAGTTGATAATAAATGAACAGTCGCATTAAATGTGGTTTCAGCAGTAACCGTTCCTCCTACACTCTTAGCAAATACATCTGTAGCTATCTGCGCGAGGCCATTACTATCAAAATAAATAGGTTGGCTAATATCACCTTTCTATTCATTCCAAGCTCGCGCAATTGCTGCACTAATTTTGCTCAAGTCAATGGTATAGGCAGCACTACCATCATAGTTTATATTCTATGTGGTAGTGCTACCATTACTCACAACCGGAGCATTATTTAAAGTTAATTTAGAAGGAGATACGCTTTTGTGGGTACTAGTACCTGACAGCGGCAATCGTGTGTCTCTTGCCATAAGCTGTTACCTCCTTATTAAATTAATTGTCTCGCTGTAATAGTAAGAGATTTAGCAGTTGTAATATCAGTGCTACATTGTAACTTCATTGCGCCACCGCCAACGTGAACTGTGCGAGCATAAATGCGATAAAGATCCGCCACAGTTCCCGCACTATGGAGTAAAATTTCATCAGTATCAGTATCACCAGAAGCAGCATTAGTAGTAGTATATGAAAATACACCAGTCCAATAATTGTTGCCTTCTTTGATCTGTAACATATATGAGCCTGATTGTGAAAAAGCATTAGTCATAGTTACGTCAACCCAAGCACCTGCAGTAGTAGATGTTGTACAAGTACCTGCGATCTTAGGGAATAAACCATTAGCGCTAATATTAACAGAAGCATTCGCCGCAGCTTTCCACTTATTTAACTTGGTAGTATCAGAACCAGCAACATCAGTTGTAGTAATAGTTAAATACTTAGCTAAACCATTAGCAGTAGTAGCTGTAGTGGCACTGGTTGCACTTGTAGCATTACCAGTAATAGAAGCCTTAATTGTAGCAGGCAATTTTAAAGTTACATTACCACTAAAATCAGTGCTTACGTCCGTGCTATTTGTACTATCATTATCTTTTACATAAATAGTAATACTACTACTTAATTTACCAGCAGCAATAGCACTATCCGCAGTTTTTGCATTTGTTGCAGAACCTGCAGAGTATGGTACAAATGCAAAATTAGTACCACTTACTACATCAGAACCAGAAGTACTTGCGTCAGATAATGGAATTACATAATATAATACATCAACATCAGTAGTAGCAGAAGTAGCAATACGTACTGTGTCACCAATCTGGACACTATCTGAAGTTAATGCCTTCATAGCATCAACAGTAGCTACAACAACCATTCTCTCAAGAGCGCCTTTAGGAATCCACTTGAGAGGAATCATACCGATAATTTTAGTACCATCAATACTATTTACAGCAACTGGCTAACCATTACTATCAAAGTATACAGGTACACCGCCAGTTTGACCAGAAGTAGTATCGTCATTAGTGGGTGTACTACCAGCACTACCAACATTGGTAGAAGTTAATTTACTTGCATAAGTAGCAGTACCACTTAACTTGCTTACTGTTAAAGTATTAGTACTTGGATTAAAACTAAGATTAGTATTATACTTAGGTACACCTTTTGCATCACTCTTGGCCATCCAAAGATACCAAGTAGCATTATCACTACCAGTCGCAGCAATAGTACCATAGTTAAATGAACCACCAGAAGTAGTTACATTTAAAGTTTTAAATGTACCAGTAGTAGAACTAATTGTCGTTAATGTGGCTGTACCAGTAGTTTTAATTGCGCCAGAGCCTACATCTAAAGAAGTGATTTGTTGAGGATCACCATTTGTATCAATATAAACTGGACGAGAAGCACTACCAACCTATGATGCTGGTAAATGACTCGCGCGAGTCGCTGTACCATCAAGAGCACCGTGGAACGTAGTAGCATACACGTCTTTATATTTAAGTGAAGAACTACCAATATTATAAGTATTATTTGCGTGCGGCAAGAGTGTCGCAGTATTGGTGGTATTCACTAAACTGGTATTGCCGCTAACTACTAATGAACCTGCGGTAAGGCTATCTGCACTTACACTGGAGTTCATAGTCACATTAGCATTAAATGTGGTAATACCAGTAACAATATTGTCTTTAGAATTGCTAAATACATCAGTTGTGGCTTGTGGCACACCAGAACTATTTAAATAAATAGGAGTATGTTCATCACCAACCGCACCGCCACTATAAGAAGAAGCACTAGAAGCAGTTGCATTAATAGATGTAACAACTTTGAACACACCTTGATCCATCCAAATAGGTGTGTTCGCAGAACCGATCGTAGCGCTAGCCGCAGTAAAAGTACCACTACTAATATAGATAGGTTTAAATGATTGAGTACCTGTTGTTGTTTGAGAACCAACATTCGCGGTAGAAGCCTTTAATTTGCCGCCATCCATCCAAATAAACTTAGTATTTGAACCTTTTGTTGCTGTTGTAGCAACAGGCTAGCTATCGCTATTAAAGTATACGAAATTATCTTCAGCACCAACAGTACCAGAACGCAAAGCAGTAGCACTATCAGCCACTTTAGCTTTGCGCGCATATATAGCACGCCAAGCGTCAATAGGTTTACGAGTTACATCACCAGAGCCATCAAGACTTGAATCAACATACCAAAAATGCCAAGGATTACTTGTGGCAGTACCTGTGGTATCAGCAATGCTATCTAAAGCATTAAATTGATTAGCATCAGTAATATAAAAAACCTAACCGTCAATAACGCTTGGAGTAGAACCAGTGGTAGTTAAGGAGGAATAACTACCACGTTTAAATTTTAATAAAACATTATCAGGCAACTATTATCCCTCCTTAAGTTATATCTCGCCAGAGTAATTCTTTACCTTCAATTTTTTGGGATAATGCTTCAAAAGCTCCCATTAATACTTGGTAATCAGATGCTTGCGCATTAGCATACTCAGCCTCATATGCTTCAGTATCGAGAGGCAAAGTACCAATAATACGAGAAGTATATGGACGAGTACGCAAACTATACACTAAGCGATAATAAGTTTCAACCTTACCAGTCAATGGATCAACATATGTCTCTTCGTCGCCAATCTTAAAGAAACGAATAGCAAATTGAACATCGCCAGGAGTCATAAGTAATCCCGCATCAACTGTCCAGTCAAAAATAATTTCATCATCAAAGGTAGTAAAATCCTTCACAATAATAGGGCTAATACGACCCTATTTTGAGGCATTTACATACTCGACTACAATAGTAGTATAAGCAAGGTCTACGCCGTCGTAGTAGCGAGCACAGCGGAAAGTCAATGTTTCCGCTTTATGCTCGCCTACGACGCCAAGGTAATCTTTAAACTCAGCAGGAGGTGTAATTACACGAGAGTCTAAATCAATATCCCAAACGTGGACTTGCTCCATATTTTTACGTTGCTCTAATACTACCACTGTATCTTGGAGGGATTTTAACAGACCCTTGTAACTTTCGCTATCATTCGCCATGACAATTGTATTATTACCATTATCGTATGTAGAAATACGAGCCATCTGTTATACCTCCTTCAATGATAGATTAGTCTTCAGCGTGATAAAAATTATCGTCGATATAAATACCAGCAGAAGTTCTCTGTAATGATACAGGAGCATAATGAACAATTTCAGTGCCTGCAAATACGATTTCACGAGCAGAAACGCTATAAGTACCTGCGGCAGATGGAATGTAGGTGTCAGAAGCACCGCCAACTTCCTTACGTACAACTTCTTCCTGCATTTCGTGCTGAGCATTTTCAAACACACGCTTCCAGGTATATTCAATGCTATGGCCTGGCCAATCGTGAGTGATAGCCGCAGAGAACTGTTTGAGGTTATTATCATAGCTGAATGTCAAACTATTAAGTGCGGTAGGCTCAACGCGAATATCGGACTTAATAGTGGCATTAGCATCATAAGAATTAGTAGTATCACCATTCTTATAGTTATAAGCGATGCAATAGAAAATACCTTCAGTGTCAGGTGCATATTCATCACTCATACCACTAATATCGCCCTCATTATATTCGTGAGTAGCAGCAATAGTATCATTGCCATCATAAATACGGTGCCATTCATAAGTAACCTTACCATTAACAGCCTTTTCAAGGTCAACGTGGAGAGTTACAGTACCAGCATAACCGCGATTTACCATACCATTTTCTACGAGCTTAATTTCAAGAGCAGTAGGAATAGTAATAACGCCAGTGTTGATATAGCGAACAGCATTCTTATTTTCCATCTTGTTACCAATTAATACGCTGTAAGTACCAGTACGAGTAGCAACAAAGGTAGACTTTTTAGCGTTGGTATCAGAAGCAGCAACCTGCATTTCTTCACGATCTTCTGAGGTAAGAGCAACACCATTGGTCTGATCAGTAGTTACTTCACTCGCAGCAACCTGACGACCATTATACTGCCATAAGAAGCTCAAAGTCTGACCTTCTTGGCTTGCAGAAGTAGTAGCAGCAACAGTGATAGGCAACTCAAGAGCAGTAACTTCTTCAGTTTCACCCTCTTCGCCACCCTCAACTGGAACTTCACGAGTCACAGGTGTGAGATTGCGGTCAGCTGTTTCAATACCCTGAATAAGGATTGCCGCAGGTGATTCTACGCTATTGATAACGGTAGAATAAATAGGACGGCTATAAAGAGTTTCTTCCCAAGAATCAATTACATAGCTGCTGTCCTGGAGGTCGAAGTTCAAAGTAGTTTTTACTTCACAGGAAGCAATCTTGGTAGAATAGTTAAAGATAATGTTATTACCTTCGATGTTCAAGAAACGAACAGCGAACTGAATAGAACCACTGTCACCAGCAACCTTGTTAGCTAAAGGCCAAGCAAAGTATACATAGTCTTCAGTAGTAATCATAGCATAAGCGAAATCAACACCACGCTGATTCTGTTCTTCAACAGCAGTAGGATTGTACCATTCGATTAAGCAGTGAGCACCAGAATATGCAGAGCCAGAACTCAAGGAACCAATACGAGCATTATCGAAAAGAGAGAAGTCCATCAAATCGAAGTAACGATCAATACGGAACCAAATCATTTCAGCAAGGTGGTCACCAACAACAGTCAAACCATTCTTCTGGAAAACTGCTGGTACGCTGATTTCACGAGCGTTTGCGTCAATGATGAAGAGAGGTTCATTACCTACGGTCTTAGCATCGCCATCGTCGAAAGGACGGAAAAGGTGATAATTCTGAGGATTAGAACGAACGGTTTCATCACTAAGCGCATCAAAAAAATCGTGCAAAGAAGAAATCTGCTTACCTGATACATTTTGTGCAGCAGCGAATAATTCATTATAATAAGCTTGATTCTTCTCATTAATCTTTGTAATCATCGCTAGTATCCCCTTTCTTTAAGTCATTATACATTGCAACTATTTGCTCGAAGTACCCTCTAACAGCATTATGAACTTCCTATGCAACAGCTGCTTGTCTGGAAAGTGCATACTGGTCAGTTTTAATTTTGACTAATAAACGATTGGACTCTTGAAACGCATCCTCTGTTTTACTCAAACGGATGATACGTAAACCAACCATTTCATTGCTTAATCGTATTTTAAAGTCGGGTACTATACGATACATAGTATGGGTTTTACTGTATGTGCCGATAGGGACAATCCGAATAATATCATACAAATTGCTATCGCGCCCACGCAGTATTACATAAAACTCAGAGTCATGTGTAAGCTTCGTGTCGATATTGAAGTTAATATCTTCGATAGCAGCTTCTCCACCAGTCACGAGGCCTAAGCTAGCCAGGGTCATATCCCTATTCAGCATCATCTAAACTGCCACAGTATACACTCCTTTTACACAAATAAGCGGGGCTTCTTATTAGGAAGCCCCGCGCTTCTCTAAATAATCTAAAAATAAATATAGATTACTTAGCTAATTCCGTCCAAATGAATCTCGACCCATTTATCGGCTTCTTCTTCGGGAACTAAAACTGCCGCACGTTTAGCGCCAGTTTCTACATTCTCAAGCGCGCAGCGGGGAGCCGCTGCGAGCTTGAGTAAACGGACATAATAAATGTCCTCTAAATGAACGGGAGATTCAATAACTCCATTCGTTCCAAGATAGCGATAATATACTTCTTTGGTCATAAGATGGTTGACCTCCCTTTATTAAAGATTAGGATTGAAACGAATCTCAATACCAACTCCACCAACACCGCGATTGTAACTGCTTGCGATAGCTTCAGTATTGGTTTCGAGATAATGATCGTCTAAGACACTGGAATAGATATAAACATAATGCAAACCTGAAGTGTTTGAACGTACTAACATACCAGAACCAGTAGGCGCATAAGCACCAACACTGGAGAAGGTTGGATAATAAGACAAACCATTCAACTGTGAAGGACTACCAACTGTTACGGTTGTCCAACCAGATTGACCAATCCAGGTATCACCAAAGTTTTCAACTAAACCAGAAACAGCAAGAGCATCATTGGTTTCATATGTTGCACTATTCGTCGAAACATTGCAGTTACTTAAAGCACGTGAACCAAAGTAACGAATATTTGGCAACTATGATGGACTCCAGCAAGTGCAGCCAAGCATTGAGAAATCATCAAGAGTTACCAAGCTTGCTGGCATATCAATGTAAACAAGATTGAACATATATTCGCAACCATTTACACCGATACTCTGAATTGTAGAAGTACCATCATCAGCACCTTCAAAGAATAAGTGAGTAACATCTGTATTCAACTGCAAACCATTGCCGGTATAGCCTTCAGGAGCACTATAAGTATTTGGTTCATATTCGCGCATATTCTGTGCTAAATCGCCACCATAAGTATAGGTGTTACCAACTTGTGCGCGCGCATACAAACGATTACCATTAGAGTCAGTCTAAGTTACACTAGGACCAACAATAGTAACAATATTATATTGCTCAAGAATTTCACCTTTTGCATTAGTGCGTTTCCAAGTTTTAGGAATACAAACTTTACCACCAACCTTACGAGTAATACGCTGCAATGCGCAAGTACTACTTGTAAGAGGAATAATATCAAGTACATCACTTGGAAGTGGATGTTTGTAAACACTTTCTTTTGTCCATACTGGCCAGATTTCCATATCCTTCTGGCTGATTTCTTTGGTATAATCGTGAACCTTGTCCATACCACGATTACGGTTCCAACCATCGAAATGCCATACTTGATACATATTACCAGTATCCGTATTGTTCCAAGGCATCTTAGTAGGTGGATAATCACCAATACGATCACCAGAAGGAACTCTTACTATTTCAAAAGAAGTAGCATCATTATCATTCATAAGATATTTCTCTTCATCCATAATGTACTTCATAGCATACTTATGGAGAGTAAATACCGCATAGAATTTATTTTGACTTACACCATTAATAGAGAAGTGCATCTTGTTACCGTTCTTATCAACTAAATAACGAGTACCTTCTTCTACTTCAACAGTATAGAAGTTATCTGCCGTCAAGATTGGGCTATCATCACTTACCTGACTAAATGTACGAGCAACAGCTGGATCAAGAGTCCAACCTTGGAAATCATAGTGATTACGGGTTGGATTTTCTGGAGGATTGATATAAGCAGTTTCAGCATAAACATCTTGTGTACGGTAAGATTCAACTACCTTCTGAATATTAGTCTCTTGTGCAACTTCAACAAATTCAGCACGTGCGCAAGGAGTTACATACTTCGCGCAAATGGTCAATGGAGTATCCTCAGAAGTAAGATACTTATTAAATTCACGCATAAGTTCATAAAGATGGAACTCATTAATTGGACGTTCGCTTGGATTATCAACATATACATTACCAGTAATAGTAGGCAAACGCTTAGAACGATCAGCTGGTGCATAAGTATCTTTGAACAAATAACGATTTTCACTTGTTACATCAACAGTATTACTTCTTCTATCATCAAGATAAGCGTTGAAGAACAAATCAAAAACAGTTAAGTCAGGTAGACCTTCTTTTGTCGTACCTTCAGCTGGATCAATTACAAGACGATTAGAGTTTTTAGTATAAACTGCACCATACTGTTGAATAGCAGTTTCAAATGTCAAGCCGTCAATAGAGCTGACAGGAACATATGTCTAAGACTCAGTGCGCACATAATAATTAGACAATGGCATTGTAGCAGTTGTAGTATCTTCAACTACGTGATAAGGACTCCAATCAACATCGGTCAAACGAATTGAACATTCGCGTTGAAGTGTTGTATCAGAAGTCAAAGTAGGATCGTAGAACATAGAAAGCTTAGTCTTCACGATTTCGTGTAAGATCTCATATGTATAGAATCCTAATTTACCAGCAGCAACCTAATATTGAGATACTGCATTTATTGAATGGCCAGCAGCATAAATACTAGTCGTAAAATCTCTACTTTCGATACGAGAAGTATAAGCGCTATATACGTTATAAAGTGTCTGCCAATCGCTATCATCAACATACATTCTATCTGTAATACCCTCATAATATAAACCTTGAACAGGAGTATTATTAGGAGCAGTAGCAGTAATACAGTCAGCCTTATTACGAATTACATCAGTTAAAGCCTGAGATTGCAAAAGAATCAAAGTGGTAACTGTTTTAGGCAAATACATAGTATGTAAAACATTACCAGCAGGCACTGATAACATTGTATAATTCGTACCAAGTGCGCGAAGAGTCTTTAACTTCAAGCAACCAGTAACATCAAGAGTTTGAGTTAAGTTAGTCAAATTACTTAAGTCGATATATTCAAGTAATGCTTTCGCATTAGGATTGAGGTTATGTTCTTGATCTTCATATGCGGTATCTAAGTTGAAACTTGAATCGTTAATACCAGCATTAAAGTAACGTGCATTATCATTACCAAGCTGCAAGCGGTTCAAACGAATAGCACCAGACGCAAGGAATTCATCAAGATACTTAGAACTTAAATCACCTAAGTCACGAATATATTCAGGGCCATAAATATATGCCAACTGTTGACTCAAAGATAAACCTTGATCAATAGTCTACTGAATTGAATTCGTAGGATGTACAGTGATATAGCCAGTATCTGTTTGAATATCATAGCGTTGAGGTGCTACAGGAATTTCATCATAGAATACTGTGCAATATTGAGTAAGATAAGGACGAATGGTGAATGTTGCATTAGCATCTAAACCATCTGCACGCATCAATGCTTTAGTTTCCGCATCCCAAGTGCCATCAGGAGCATCAGGGTCAGAGGTATTATTCCAGTTAGCGTCATAACGCATCTGAATTGACTGACCACCCTGAGTACGATAAGCACCACCAAGCCATTCAGAGTCTTTGTAATTTAAACGATTACGGAAGAATGCAGAACGGTTAAGTGTACGGTCACCTTGCGCGCAATAGAACAAGTCAGAACGAGTTGCTTGCTTACCATCCTGGTTAACATAACCAAGAGAAGTAATAGATGGAGCAATATATTTATAGAACGCATCAACGTTCTTCATAATAGGAGTCCATTCATCTGCGCTCTGAGTATTGTAGAAACGAATCATTTCTTCAATGTTCAAATTGCGATTACGCATATCACGATACATTTGCTTAATTTCTGGTAAGAAACAAGCATAGAAGTTATCCCATAATACTGAACCAGCACCAGAGAAAATACCCTGATCTTGAGCATTAACATCATAGTCCCAATATACAGTACCAGAATTGTTAATACCAAGCTGAGTATCCATATCATAGAAGATAGGATACCAGATGTATTCTCCACCCTCTTCTTCTGGACCCCAAGTTGCAATCATCATGTTCTTTTCACGAGAGTCGTACAAGATGAAAAGTTCAGTTAAAATGAAATACATCGCACAATAATAAAAACTCAAATGCTTTGCAAATTCATCACGATATTTAGATAAACGATAAGATTTAGTATCGTGGAGATACATTTCATATGCGTCAGTAATTTCGTGTTTATTAGAAGTATTAGCTGGATCATAAACGACAGTCTTATAACCAATGATGGCACCATTCTTACGGATTGGTTCACGATGGTACCAGTCATTATCATTATTGCCATTAGCGCATTCAACAGCAGGAATAGCAGATGCTAAATTGCGGCCAAGGTAATATGCCTTATTTGCAACAATCACGCTATCATCAACAACAGTTTCTTCTACACCTTCACTATTGGTAATAGTCTTAGTACCAAAAGTTACTTGGAAATCACTATCAAGAGTCTGATAGAAAACAGGTTCATCAAGTTCAGCATTTACTTCATCCCAATAGAGCAAAGTATAATCAGCTGGGCTATTGATACCAAATGCAGGAGCAATCCAGTTATCGTTTTCATCTTGAGACCAATCAGAGCGAGTAATAGGAAGTACTGTAGTTTCAGTCTCCATCACGTAATAATCACGACGGAATACTTTTTCAGATCCTGTTTCGCCCCATTCTGGGTTAGGATCACGAACCAAGATATCAGACGCATTACGTACTTGAGTCAATTTGTGAGAAGATAATAATTTATTCCAAGCGGCATATTCTTCTGTTCCAACCGCAGGTTGATTGTCCCAAGGATGGACATCGGTAGAATATAACCAACGAGACAAATCCCAAATATTCTTTGCATAAGAAGCAAGTTTAGCACGAGCTTCACTCTTATTGTTTGAATTATCAGATTTATAAACTGCTTCAGGATCGAAATCCATAATATGATAACGACATTCAAAGAAGTTATAGAAGTCAAGTTCATTATCATCAGTTACTGCTTCAAAATCCTTACGACGGAAACCAGTAAAACCATGTTGGTTAGAAGTAAGTTCCCAACACTCACAAATTTCTTCATAAGTAGGGTTCTTATAATCATAGTCTCCAGATTCTGCAGCAGTTTGACCAGCTTCACGAACTACAGGAGTCAAATTATCATTTTCATCCTTAATAGACTTCCATTTGCCATCTTTTAACTTTTTCTTAGGAGACATATAAGTATGGCCTGCTAAGAATGGCTATTCGTCTTTTACATTGAAACCAAAAGTTTCAGTCGCGCTCTTATCAGTGTTAAAGTTATAACGACCAACGAATTCAGGAGCATTATTGCTGCCCTTGTGATCCCAGAAAATCAAAATTGGGAAACCATAAACAGTAGTACGATAAGGAGTCTCGGCATACTTACCATTAAGAATTCTGCGCATTGGATGCATCAAGTTATAACCAGGAGCAGCTTGTAAAAGAGCATCAACATAGTTTGCAAGAGGAGTATTATGAGAAGAAGAACTATCCATATAGTCGGTTTTCAAGCAGAATTTAGATGCAAGAATACCATTACCAATATCAATAGCCTTATCACCAATTGTCTCATAGCCAGTAGCCGCAAAACCAGCATCAGAAGGCCATACATCCTTATAAGAATCATTACCATCCCAAGTAGTAAGTGCCCAAGCATACTTAGAAGCATATGCGTTGTCAGCAACATTAGTTGCTTTTAACTTTACTTTGAAATTGCGGCGAGGATAACCTTGAGAAGAAGTACCTTGTACAGTACATTCGTTATTCTAACTCTTAAATGAACGATAATGGTCAAGACCGCGATCAACATTACCAGTACCAGGAATTTCATTACCTTCAGAGTCAACGCTACGAATATTACGCCATTTATCATTAGGATCATAATAACGAACATCAACGAACTTCTTATTCTTCTTATTATATGGCAAATAGTCACTCATACTATCGCCAGAAAGTCTGGTTGGATAAGTAGAAATAACCATAATAGGTAAACCAGGATATGGGCTTTCACCTTTAGCATACTTCTCAGCCTGAGCATCACTCAAAGCACGAGTAGCTTCATAATCAATTGTAGTATAAGCATTATTCAAACCATATACTTTAGTAATATGATTTTCAAGATAACGCTCACGCTTCAAATCGAGGTTAGGCGCATCGGCAATCCAGTTCTTAACGATGTCATCAAATGACAAGGACTGATTATAAATACGAATATTATATAAATCTAAGTCGCAATAGTCAGAATTGAAAACAATTTTCTTTGCACCGGTCTGGAACTTATCAGCATTGCTGTAGCGTTCAATACCAGAAAGAACACCGTTAATATAAACATAAAGGATTGAAGTATTAGGATCAGCAACGAAAGATACTTTTACTTTATCGCCATCAGCATAACGTACATTAACTTTCTTACCAGAAGATGCGAAGAAAGCTTCTTGAGTACCTACGCAGAAACCTACACCCGCTCCAAAGAAATGGCCTACTGCATTCTTTACAGTACCATCTTGATTAAGGTTGATTGTCTTAACAACAGCACCATCTTCAATCATAATTGGTACCCAGTTAGTGCTATTATCAGGACCTTCAGGATCAACTAATACGTGCTTTAAGATTTCTTCTTGACGATATACAGGAGTTAAAGTAATATTGCTGAAATTTTTTGGAACCATAATTGGTTCTTCATTCTCGTCTACTTCGCCAGAATCAACCATAATTTGCTCGCCAGATTTGTTCATATAGGTGCGATTACCTTGATCATCTTCGCGCACATATACCTTATAAGTTTCGCCATCTTCTTCATAAGAATAGCAAAGGTGACCACCATTATCGGTCTCTTGCATATCATTGCCAGCTTCATCCTGCATATTCTTATAACGCTTAGGATCATAGCTTTCCATTTCCCACAAGAGATTGCCGTGTTCATCAGTATCCTGTACAGAAGTAGACTGCAAAGTCATCAACTTAGCAAAGCTTGTAGCATTACGGCAACGGAATTCTACTTCAATACCGAAACCTTCTTGTACAGCATCTGTCTGTAAAATTGCAGGACGGTTGATTGGATCATCACCGAATGGAATTTCTACTTTTGCGCCATTACTTAAACGCAATACTTCATCGCCATCATCATCGGTAGTCCAACCATTATTATACCAGTTAAAACCGGTTAAATTGGCTGAATAATTACCGTAATTCCAGGTCTGACGATTAGCAAGAGTTTCTTTATTAGAACGTTCTTTTGCGGTCAAGTATAACATCAAACCCTTAGTAACAGGGTCAAGATTTAATGTGCTATTAGTAGTAATAGTTACAGAGAATGTTTTAGATACATTACCTGCAACCATCTGCAATACGTTAGGCTGCTTATCCAAATCAGAAGTATAATTAGTTACACGCCATACATTCCAAGCAGAAAGATCATCTTGCCATTCAACCATTAAAGGAGAAGTAGCAAGCTCATTATTATTTAAATATAAATGAGTTTCAACCTTTTCTTGGTTCTTCGCATAAATGACATAAGGAATTTCAACAACATTATAATTCTCAAGTTCAGATACGCCTGGATAAGAAGAAATAATAATTGGAGTCGTACCGCCTTCAGCAGTCGCCCAAATAATTTCATATTCGTGAGATTGGACAGGATAATCAATGCCATTAATTACAACATAGCCATCAAAACGAATGGTATGCGCACCGTGCTTAACATCAACAAATGCTTCGTCATCACAAGGAATAACTAATGTACCACTATTTTGAACAATGGTACCAATTTGCTTACCAGTTGTAGCATCAGTAGTATAACGGCCAGTTTCATAAAGCTCTTCACCATCTAAATAAGTACGAATCAAACCAGTAATAGTTTTATTCTCACTATCAAGACCGGTAAAAGTATAAGGATATTCAATTCTTTTTTGTACTGCGTCATCAGTACCAAAAGGACGACGCTGATTGAAACCCGCATCTTCAAAATTGGCTTCCAAACCAATAACAAAGATTTCGTGGACACGGTCAGTTTGACCGGCAACGTGCAAAGTAATTTCAATAGTATTCGTCATATGAGGTTTTAAGGTATTTGCGGGAATTGTATAAGTAACTGGCACGCGCAAAGCCTGACGAGTAGCACTCAAAATACTATTTTCTACACCGTTAATAGAAACGGTAATTTTACCATACTGGTCAGTAGAAGTACGAGAGTTATACTGTAATTGGAAAGTCAATGGTTGAGTAATCAAAAGACGTTCAGGAATTTCGGTTAATTCAACCACGCTTAATGCGCTGCCACCTGTGCCAGTGCCATCACCACCGCCAACAATCTTACGAGTTTCAACAATAGTAATTACGGTTTCTGCATCAGAAGCATTACTTGTCAATTCATCAAGTGTACCTTCACGAATGTTGATAACACGATAAAGAATATCAGTTGAATTTTCATAATTCAAAATTACATTATCAACTTCAAGTTTCTCTGATTGAATTGATTCACGATTGAACAAGAAAAAACCATGAGCACCATCCTCGGTGGGTGATGCTTCACTCTTAATGAATGAAACATCACCACCGCCGGCAACTTTGTGGCGTTTCCCTTGAGCATCGAAATAAATCGCATCGGAGTCATAAGCAAAATAGACGTTACCATCAGTAACGCGTTGATAATTTACGTCACTGATTTTAGCGTCTTCGCCGCGATACACTCTGAAAGCATCAGTAGATGTAGTTACAGCCATTTTAAAACTCCTTTCTCTCTTATATTAGAAACTGCCCCAAACTAAATCGACAAGAGCTGTCGTACCATTTACACCGAATTGCAATGTGCTGGAAGACCAATTCTGAGTACCAGTTGTATGGTTACCATCAGCATCAACAAGTTCGATAGTATTAGCAAGTACATTTGTTGCAGCAGTATAAACACTGCTGAAAGAAATAGTAGCAATACTATTGTGTGTATCAACAACTGTTAATTGCTGTACTGTATAATCGGTAACATGACCAGCAGTATCAGTAGTTACAGCAGTTACAACATTCAAAGTTTTAGTAGACTTTGCAGTCTGAGTTACAGCAGCACCAGTAGTAGTAGATGTAGTAACAAGAGCGTGAGTAATTGTTACATTGCTACCAGTACCGCCAACAGCAATATGACTATTACCAGAAGTAATGGAGCCAGTTACATCACCAGAATTAGACTTTAACTGAATCGCATTAGTGGTAGAATCATAATACAAATTATATGTATGAATAGTTTCATCACCAGATGGAATATAAACCCACTCAATATCAGTGGATGCAAGAGTACCATCAGTACTTTCAGTTGCATTTGCTTTAGCAGTAGCAATGAACATATCACCAATCTTAGATAATTGTCCACCATAAGTGCCAGCTCTTACTACCTTATAAGTATCACCAATTTGTACACCGCTAGTAGGCAATGTTTTAAGAGGATTGGTAGAAGCAGTGGCTGCAGAACTATCTAAGCCACCCTTAAAGGTCATTGAATTCGTTGCTTTAAGTTCTTCACCAATCTTAGCATCTACCTCACTCTTGGTATAAACTTGAAGAGTTGCAGTACCATTCAAGAATTTTACACTGGAGCCACCAGATTGACCATAAGTGATAGTAGGACTAATTGCGGTAGAAGCTACATTAGTACCATTCAACTGAGTTACTGTAGTTACGAAATTACCAGAAGAATCATATGCATTAGAAATAGACTGAACACCACCGCCACTGGTAATAGTAATATCACCATTGGAAGTAGTTAAAGTAACACCAGTACCTGCTTTTAAAGTAACAGATGTACCAGTATCAAGCTAATTAACAGCAGTACCAGAAGCATCATTACCTTGGTCACGGTTCTTAACAAATAACTGTACGTTATTACCACTCTATTGAGCAGAAATCTCAGCGGTTGTTTTTACTTCACTAAGATGGAAAGTAACATTTGCAGTTGTTTGAGTACCAACAGTAGTAGTAGTACCACTAATAACTAATTGCGCGGTATCATCAGAAATAAATTTAATATCTGCACTCTTAGTACTAGAACCAGTAAGATTAGATGTAACAGTTGTAGTATCACCTGAAGAAGCTGCTTCAGTCATATAGCTTGTGATAATGCTATCAATAGTCGCAGCAGCATTAAGAGTTTGTAATGATAAAGTACCACTACCATTGTCCTTCCAGCGGTACATCTTACCATCTGGGGTAATATAAATCTGATTAACATTTTTAATACCCGCGGTCATATTCATAAGTTGATTGGTGTCACTTAACATCACCACATCAGTGAGACGAATACGGTGCGCAGAGTCGATATCAATGTACATAGCTTTTTCGTCAGTTGTAACATATACATGACCATCATTAATGGCTGCAGGCAAATTAGCTAACGTACCACGTTTAAAGATAATATTCGCCATTCATTATACCTCCCTTGGTTGTATTTCTTGCCATTCAAGACTGAAATCGTCGAAAACGGCACCAACATAAGACTCAACAGTAGGATATACGTGTCGCTCGTATCGTAAATCTCCGATACGTGGGTCCATAGGTTCAATCCAAGTGCCCGCTGCACTTAAAACGTAATTAGCATCTACTAAGCTACCATCACGAAGAGGGACTAAACCAGGAGTAGACCCCTCGAAGATAGGAATGTTCACTACATTATTCACTGGCTGCACAACTGTGCCGCCAATAGCAATCTACAAAGCTAAGCCTTGTTCAATATCGTCTAAACGCTCTAATACAGTTTTATCGGGAGGATTTTCACCAGCAGGTACTTCACCCATTAAATCGCGCAAGTCTCCAAGTTCTTGCGTAATAGGAGTTAGGTCAACTGTTGTACCTAACTCAACCCATTGCGTTCCATCCCAAGCAAACTCTGCACCATTTTCAACGATTTGATAAACATCACCTTCGCGCAAATTAGTAGTATCCATAGTAATAAGTTCTACCTAATCTGCAACGACGCCTTTGAACTAAAATGCACTATTAAGTCCATTTACCTATTGTTCTAATGCATCAAGTCTATCATCGTGACCTTCAATACGGGTAGTATGAGATTCAACTGTTTGACGTAATGTTTCTAATGCATTACTTAAACCATCAACAGTATCAGAATTGGGCTCATACCAAGCTAATACTAATTGCCCATCCTCTGTGGTTACACGAGGTTCAAGACCAGCTTTCCAAGGATGTGTATTATTAACTTCTTGACGTTCATAATGAGCAGGAACATCATTTGCCGCAGGAACATATTTATAGTAAGCTGTACCCCAATTTTTAAGACTTAAGTCTCCCTGTTGAACTACAATACTTACATTATCAGCATTGTTAGCAGCTCCAGCTGCGCCAGAACCACCATTAAAACTGCGCCAAGTACCATCTGCTACATAGAGATAATTCTCCATTGCAGTATGATTCTCGTCGGTATATAAAGTAAGAACATCACCAGGGATTGGGGTGGCCCCGGTCATAGTGCGAATAATTGCGGATTCTGCATCATCGCCATCTTCATATTCTCCTTCATAATAATGAACCTAACCAATCGGTGTTGTACCGCGGTATAATTCATTAGTATCAAGTAAGAAATATAAAGCGTTTTCTTGTGTTCCGTGATTTAGACACAACTAATCATATTCGCTACGTGAACCGAACTTAAAAAGTACTGGGTTTGATACTCTGACTTCTTCTTCGTTATCTGGCATTTTCTCATCTCCTTTTCAAGCTGCTTCATCTTTTATTATTCAAAATTGTGTCATCGATATTATCTATCTCCGGCCAAAAAAGAAATGGGGCGAGAAAATCTCGCCCCATTAGTCGTTTGCGTGATATGCTAAAATGCGCTAATCACAAATATCTGCAATATATTGTTCGCTAATTCTATCGCAAACAGCCTAAATTAATGCTTCATTAGATGCTAAATTAGCATAATTCTATTCAAGAGCAGCAATGCGTTGCTCATACTCAGCCCCTGCGCCAGCTACTAAATCTTTTGCTTGATTTAATAAACCACGCATTGAGCTATCTCTTACTTCATTGTCGCCACCAAGTTCTTGCACCAAACGTACTAAAATACCAGATAAAGTATCTTCAGTATTCACTTGCATTTGAGTAAATGTCCAACGAGAAATAGCAGCATATAAATGTGTACTATCTCCATCTTCATAAAGTGCAAGATTAGGTTTCTTATAAATACCATCAGTATCTAAAAAGAAAATATCTTCTTCTGTGACAGTACGAGTAACAGAAGTGCCACCATTATTTAACTCATCTGCGCCAAGGTTATAAGTTAAATATGGATCGCCATTTTCTGGTTTATGCAAGATACCAATTTTATAAGCTGGATCGTATTTATAATAATAAAACACTTGAGGCGCATCAGCACTAGTATTTTCGCCATCGCCAACGTCATAATATAAAGTATGAGTATCTGCTTCGGTATATGTAACTGTTGAACCTACAACTTGAGTAGTACGTTTTTCTCTAATATACCCAAGAAGATCGCGCAAAAGATTAAGTGTTCCAAGAGCAGAAGTAACACTATAAGATGCGTTCATATCTCCACGAGAAGTAGATAATTGAGCACTGCGCAAACCAGTAGACGCATCATATCCATAAATAAAATCGTATAAATCACAAACTGCATCGCCAAGCGCTGGAAGACGAATATGCCATAAGCGCAAGTCATCTGCAGTTGTACCGCCAGACCAAATACCAGTACGATCAACTGTATTGTAATAATAACGATTAGAAGATCCATAATCAAAACCAATACTATTATCTACACCAGAAGACTTAACGTGACGAGTTTTATCAAAACCAGCTTTATTATAATAAATATCTGCACGTACTGAACGTGGCTGAACAATACTATAAGTCTAACCAGATTCAAGAGTTGCCCAATTTACTTTACCTTGAACAACATTTTCATCACTGGCGTCACCTGGCTCAAGCTCGTGCACATAATCTGCGTATTGACCTTGAACGTGTAAATAATAGTCTAAGTCAGTAGTACTGGAATCAAAATATGGAGCAGTTGGCGCATACGTAGGTGGATCAACAGTTAAATGAAAATTAGGAGTTAAAGTATTTAACTCTGCCACCATTATATAACGATATGTAGGATTAGATCCACTTGTATCATAAATCTTAACCCAAATAGTAGAGTCATATCCACGACCATAGCGTTCCATATCAGTTTGATAACTTAATGTATATACAGTAGCATCTGCAGAAGTTACTTCTGTATAACTTTGTGTAGCTGCGGAGTACACATAGAATATACGAATACCACTACTGCCCAAGTTCTAATAAATTACACCTTCGCGCCCATCAATTTTAGAAGATGCAACGAAACCAGGGGTAGTATAAAACTGGTGGTCAGTGGTATTGTAATATCCGCGAATTGGATCTTCTTCATATTCAACTAAAACATAACGGCCTAAAAACACACCATCAGATGCGCAAGCTACATCCATTGCATATCTCGTTTGATAGATTTTATCGAACTAAAATGCAACTTTATTACCTGCGCCAAGGGAATTACCATAGAATGAAGCCATATGTTAATCCCCCTATTCATATACAAAATCAATCAACAGTGAAGCATTACCATTACCATTGATTGTCTATAATGAGGCTTTATCAAATTGTAAATCAGTAATGGAAGATAATCCATCTACATTCAATTCATAAATGCCAGTAGAGCCAACGATAATAGGAGTTGTAAATCCATTAATAAACATCTTCGTGCCAGGCAATGTCTAAACACCAAGCTGAATAATAGGATAATAATTCTTGAACGCCGCTCCGTGTAGCAAAGTCTGAGTTGTCAGAGTGCCTGGATAATTTTCACCATTACCGTTGTTATAGAAACGAATCTATCCAACTTTCTTTGCCATACTCCATTTCCTCCTTAAATAATTCTTTCACTTGCACGATTAGCGTTCAATGACATCATACCATCGTGCGCGAGCGGAATAGTCATAGATTTAATAAGATATTCGCCGCTGATACCAGATTTTTTATCTTGTACAAATATACGAGTGTTAGGCTCAAGATAATAAATAGGAATTGTTGATAATGTAATAGTATCTTGATAATAAGTACTATTATAAATCAAATTATCAAGTTCTTCTTTCGCGCTCTTACCTTGAGAACTCATATATAAATAAGTCGATAAAGTAGGAGACACATTAATATGCGTATAAGCCAATGTATCTGAATACTCAACTACTGGACTTGAAGAATAATTTTCAACAAACAACAAATCTGGAGTATCCTTAAAATATATGGCTTTCACTTTATCATCTTTCTCTACTTTAGACCGACGACCAATTAACTCTGGGCCATATTGCCATAAGTCAGTTTGATAATCAATAAAATCAATCCAGAAAAATAATGATTCAGGATTGACAATAGTAAGAGTCTATGTTGATACATCCCAATGGAAAATATCTGGATTCCAATAATTATTATCTCGCCATTTTTCCCATTCTTCTTGTGTCATCACTGTACGTTTTGTTTCTTGCCAAGAACCATTCTCTTGACGCTCCATCTTATAAGTATATAATTCTAATGGCACACCAGCTTCATCACGCTTAATTGTGCCATCATCATTGAAATCCCACTTGATTTCACGTTCAATTTTATAAAGGCTTGGTAAAAAAGCAAGCATATCCGCAGAATAAACTGAATAAGGATTAGACAATGCTTCTTCCCATTCAGCTACCCACTCTTGAGTTGCGCGACGGGCTTTATCTATTTGGTAAGAATCAGCAGCCAATTCAGTTACAATGTAATTAGAAAGAGCATTATATAGTTCTTCGTGATACATTGCATTTATATCTGGCAACATTGAATCAACAATCCAAGTGCGGAAAGTATTCCATTCTTCATCGTCAGTTAAATCATTATAATAAGATGCAGTTGCATCAATCTAATTGCAGAAACCATACAACCAGGTATTATTAAGATTCACAACTTGATGAAATAACTCTTCATTCATTTGCTCTATATTCTAATAACCAAAGTTATCACGAATATACTCAAGTACTGCTGGATAATAATAATAAATTAAGAGTTCAGAGGCACGTCGTTGTCCATTATTCGCGCGATAATTCTATACTCTTTCATCGTCATCTGGACGTAAAGCAATATTTTGGATGTTATTCGCAATATATCTTGCCGCAACTCCGCCATTACTTGAAATCAGCTATTGTTCAACTGCGCTTAAATTGCGGATAGCATATAAAGATTCTTCAATATCTTCTGTGAATAAAGGAAGATTCTATAAAACGTGTGTTTGAATACGACGTTTACCTAACTCAGCATCCATTGTTCTTTCACTATTGTTCCAGGCCATTGGAATAAACTTTGTAGATAATTCATCATAGTAATATAAATGGTCATAATCATCTTCTGTGATTAAATTATAATCCACTTCCCACAACGGAGCATCTACAATTTGTCCTTCGCGCACAGTCTATCTATCTAAGCCACGCTATAATGCAGCAATACGATAATTAGCAGCCATATAATCTTCTGACATTAAATATACCAACCAACGCCAGTCATAGCCGTTTGCTCCTTCTGTTGTAAAAGAGCGCTTGCGCGAAAGACTATAATAATCAGTTGGCTTGCGGTCAATAGCATAGCGCAAATGGATTGGTGAAGTTGTACCATCCGCCGCGGTTTTCTATCCCCATATTGCATAGTCATTCTTGATTGCGTTTAATTTCGGTTTATTCGCAAAAGATTCAATCAAGAAGTTAGAAGTAAACTCATATGAAAACTATGAACTCATAGCTTTTGATTCATAGTAAGTCTAATTATCATCCATCACTACGCTTGACCAAGAGGAATTGAAATAAATACGCTTACGCTGGAATACAAAATGTCCTTGTGTATCATAGAAATATTCAAACTCACCAAGTTGCTTTACAATCTTGTCAAGCATTGAAGTAATTGTACCATTCGCTTCTTCGATCAGCTCTCCGGCATATGTTAAATCAGTTGCACGATAACCTATTGTATCGCCATACTTGACTCTTTTGGTAATTTCATAATCCCAAGTAGCACCAGATGGACGATAACGAATAGGTACTGCTCCGCCGTTGCTCTCAAACTAAGCAGCAAACTCAGCTTCTAATTGACTATTCGTGCCAGGAATTAAAATATTTGCGGTAGGCACACCATCGGTTCTATCGTAAATATTATAAGTCCAGCATATACCATCACCACGATAATCGACTAATTCAACACCGCAAGTATCTAAGTCGTTAATATAAATATTTTCATACTTCTCTTGCGCATATTGATGAACAGCTTCGCGCACTATCTCTTTAATAGGGATATGTTTTTTGCTATAACTACCATCATTATTAAAGATCCAAGTGACGCCGAAATCGTGTTTGGCAAATAAGTTACCACCCATATCACCATTAAGTAAAGACATTTTATCTTTACCTTGTAGATTAATATTATAACCTTGGTTATTATAGGTGGCAGAATAAGAGCTTGTTACAAAAATCCCTTGCGGGAACCAGATAATATCTTCATACTTACTATCAATCTTATTCTCTAAACCAATGAATAATCTAAACTTAGTGCGGATAGACCAATCAATTCGATTGACATCCACATCAGAAGTAACCATAGTAAGGTTACAAGTTCTGCGCACTGTTGAAGAGCCATCAATGCTAATGGAACCACCAGTAACCATTGCACTAATTTCCGCAACAGGCTCTTCGTCCCAATTTAATGCAACAATGCGTGCATAAATAATACGCTCTGTTTGCTAATCGAGTGCGCGAAGGAAGAGTTTATCATTTAATGGATTAGCCATTTATCACTCCTCCTACATTTCATTTAATTTAGCTTGTAAACTATATTCATAGTTATTCTTGGCATTGATATAAGTATAATAGTAATTTTCAATTTCTTCAGTAGTATAGTTGACATTATAATCTGTTACATACGCATCATTATTAAACCAATTCTCGCGTTCAGTTTGTGTAGTCTGTCTAAAATCTTCATCTTCCCATACATAATATGTATTATCAGTATTAGTTTGATCGGATGTTGGAATGACTAACTAAGCACTTGCTGCATCCACAAATCTAAGACCCAATACTGCCATATAGTATGCTTTCTTTGCAGCCATATATGCGCTATAAAGATTTCTTAAATCTTCATCAGAATCTTCGATGCCATAATGTACACGACGAATCTAATAACTAATTTCTGCGGTAACACCATTGCCCCAACGGAGAGTAGAAGGAATCTCAATATCAGATTTTAATTCATATACTCCACGTGCAGCAATATCAATTTCTTGATTGCCATAATAAATCTTGGTATCAATAGCAGGAGCAGAAACAAAATGCTCGCCATTAACTGGATATTCAGTATAACGCCAATACTACACAGTACCATCGTGTTCAACAGTCTTATAGATTGCGTTAGGTAATGTCAACTCTTGACCTGTTCTACGACTCTCCCAATAGTTAGCAGACATAACATCGTTCTAATTAGGGTCAGTCATAAATACATTGACATTCGCAGTATAAGCATTAAATCTAGCTTTAAGCTCAGCTTCTGTGCCATTGAACCCTGCATATTCATCGCAAACAAAAAATCTCGCATGATAAATGCGGGCAATGCTTTCGCGCACGCTCGTATGCGAGGCCAAGAACTCATCTACATATGTACTACCAACTGGGTCTAATGCGATATCCTTAACTGTCAAATCAGAAATATAGTCATAAGATGTTTTTACATTAGCAACAATACCAATCGTTACAATACTACCACCGCCGACTTGAATATAATCTAATAAATTATCAGAAGATAAATAATATAAACCATATTCAGGTTGCTCATAAGTAGCTTCATAAATACCTGTTGCACCAATAACAAATGTCTGGTCTCCAAGCATAAATTGTGAGCCAGGAGCAACATCTTCAAACTTGATATAACGTACACCTGCGCCTTGCAGCAAGTCATACGTTTTCATCAATAAAATACCTTGCTATTGACGCTCTTCAACAGGATCACTGATATTAGTTTTATCCCTAATCAAATCTGCGAGGGTCTAAGCTAGCTATATAGTCCCAAATTGAAGTGTTGTATTCACTATTGGTGCCTCGGCGAAAAAATTGTAACTCTCAAGATTATCCATTGTATAATCGTCAATTTCATCCGCAGTACAAGAGAAAGTATGTAACATACGGCCAAGACTATCATTTGGAGAAAGACTTACATTTTGCAATCTCACAATATAGTTACCCTCAGCTGGTGAACGGAAAAGTTTTGGTTCTCCATTATTGAGCCATTCCAATACTTTCAACTTGAATTTTCTCTCATAGAATATATTTTCATCAGTAAGATCTGTACTATCTTCCCAATCTGGATCCATACCAAGTTCTTCGGTACGGGACATAAAATATTCGTCATTATCAGATAAATAAGAAATCAAACCAGAAATAGGAAACTCTTTATATTCTATAATGCCATTGCGGAAAAAGAAAGGATATTTAGAACCAAGAGTATTCTTCTTAGTTTCAGAAACAACAGCCTTGAATGATGTCACCTTTGGATTGAAACGTACCTTTAATTGACGTTGACCATCATAAAGATACAAGTCTTCAAATTGTGCGTCAATAGGCTCACTGCGCAAACGGGTTGAATATAATCCATAAGAATTATATTGTTGAATTGCATATATATAAGTTACTCCGTGTTCAACGGAGAAATCTTTATAAACAAAAGCAGAAGGAACTTTACCATAAAGCTGGAAATCTTGAATGTGCGTCCATAGTGTGAAGTTGCTCTTTGAATCAGTGCGACTAAGAGAAAACTGTCCAATAACTGGAGTCTCTTGATACACTGGCGTGAACTCACCTTCGGTCTCAGCAGTCCATTTATCTCGCTAAGTTAAATCTGGATCAAGACCCCAAAATTGAACGCGCAAGAAACCATTATCATAGTCTTGTAATACTTTCACTTTTGCTTCGACATTCATTGGGATTGATTCAGTATTTACAAGAATATAAGAAGGACTTGATACTTCTAATTCATTATTAGTAATTACACTATATGTAATACTATATTTCGCGCCGCTATCCATTTCATACTACATATTATAGCTATCAGTAGACTCATATGGATTTTCAACACGATCATCAGTAGTACTATCGTGAATGCACCAACCAGAAGTTTCTACAACAGTATTAGTCAACATATTGGTAATATCAAACTTATATTGATATGCTCGTTCAGTATAATCAGAGTTATGATAAACACCTACATAATACTGACGATCTAAGTTAGCAGTACCAACTGTCAAGTTCTAAATTGATAAGATAGGCGCATTTGTATATTTTGCGATACCAACAGTTGAATAATAACCGACAACACTATCAATACCTACATAAGCTAATTGTAGCTTATAATACTCTCCAACACTCATCTTGCGGCGAACCTATTGCGCACGAGCCTCATAGGAGGTAGCACCATAGGTACCATTTAGCGCAGGTAATGCAAATATAACCTATTTTGTTCCAGCTTTTGGGTCCCAATTTGTACTATCAAGAATACCAATTTCCATATCAGTAACACCATTACGAATACGCAATTTAAATGATGATACCAATGAAGTAGAAACTGTTTTGTTCATAATAAAAGGGACCTTGATTAACAAGGTCCCTGTTGCATCACCATAAAATGATGGAAGAGTACCATTGACTGTAGGCGGATATAATCTCGCCATTATAGTCAAGCCTCCTCATCAATAATAATCTCTAATGCTTCTAACTGTTTAGGAGTGAACTCAAGGTTTTCCAAAAGACTTGCAGGAATCATACGAAGTTCTACGTTTGTAGTAAACTTATTAAGTTCTTCACGTGCGGCACGGCATTCTTCTTCCATACCTTCCTTGATACGATATACGCCAGGCTGTTCAGAAACAAACTGACCATTTTCATCGGTCACAAGAAACTTAGTCGCAAAATTACGTTCTTGTTCTACATAGAACTCTACTTCTTTATCCAAGAGAGCATTATTCTTAGCAAGAATTAAACTAAGTTTAAAAGGCATCTTCTATTCGTGAAGTTCCTTGAGCGCGTCCATTAAATTAGACATCTGAGTGAAATTAAGTTCCATAATCATTTCTCCTTTTACTCTTTATTAGGATGGAGGCAATGTATTTACTTGACTCCAATCAATACTAGCACTTGTAGCTGAGGCAGAAATACCACGATACCACCAGCCACCAGTTACTGAAAAACTACCAGTATATGTACCATCTGATTTAATATTATTAACATTAACATAAGTACCACCGGCAAAACTTTTAGCTTCGCTATAATCCCAATCAGCATCGCCACCGACTGTTTTAGCATTTGCTTTTGCATTTGCGATGGCCGCGGCCCAACCAGCAGAATAAGCTGCAAAAACGTTAATATCTTGTTCTTCTAATTTAGTACTTCCATCTGGAGCAGTTATTGTTAATGGATAGGTCTTTGTACTATTTGCATAGTCGCCGATACTATATGACCCATAACCATTTTGTTTGAAATACGTAGTATCGGCTATATTAAAAGAATCACTTTTTTCCGTTCCAGCGACTTTAACTTTAACTTCAATTGAGCCACCAGATTCTGAGCAACTTACACTTTCTAAAAGGCCAGCTAAACTAATCTCTTTTTCGTCATCGCCATTTGCCGTAGCCATTCCAACTTTAATTTTTAACACACCATTACTATATGTACAACCATTTACTTGATGATGATGAGTTTTACTGCAAATCACTTGTGCTGTATGAGTAGTTATAGTACCTCCACCCATTAATTCCATAGTTAGTTGTGCATTATTATAAATTGCTGGACCGCCTGTAAGTTCGAGTTTAACATTTTTAACTGCACCTCTTAATGCTGTATTTGCAGTATGAGCAGCTTGTGCTGCATCTCTAATACCTTTATTTGCATCAGACTACGCTCCAGAAGCAGCTTCCATTGCAGCTGCAGCCTATTCATTAACAGCAATTATATTATCTTGTAAAATTTTATCATTAGCATCTACATAAGAATATGGAACAGCACGATCAAATCCACCAGTAGATTTTTCTAAATAAACAGTTCGTGCAAAAACATTCCATACATGACCTGGAGCTCCTAATAAACTATAACTACTTAATGGAGTAACAATACAAGAACCAGCAAATTGACCAATCGAATAATCAGTAGTAGTACCAGCATTTAATTCAGTTAAAAATTCGATTTTCACACCATTAGTAGTGTAAGATGTATTGGTGGCATTAATAGCAGTATTACCATCATCAGTAGCTAATGCTATGGTATAATAATTTTGATTCGTAGTGACATTTAGTGTTACAATGCCATCGCCTTCTGTCTAAAAAATGCCTCGTAAATAACCAGTATCTCCATCAGGATCATAAATAATTGTCTAATAATCATTATCATGATTAGCACCATCGTCACCAGTTTCTCCAGTTTGTCCTGTTGCTCCTGTTGCTCCTGTTTGCCCAGTCTAACCAGTTTGTCCTGTTTCACCAGTCTCACCTTCTGGCAATCCTTCTGGGTAATAATATTCATCTTGATGAGTAGGAATATAATCATCAATTGGGTCATAACTATATGTAGTTGCTCCAAAGACAATACCATGATAAGTGGTTAAATAACTCTATGAGTCAAATTCCGAAATGCTAGTCTAATATGTAGATACACCTTGTGTTTTAGCTTGAATACCTACACCACCCATAAGCATTAAAGCACTTGTATAACTTGTTGGGCCAGATGTGGATGAACTTGGATCCATACCAGGACGACCGATAAATAATACGCCATTAGTACCATCAAGTACAATTTGACTACTTGCGATACGAATTTGGTTTAATGCTGCATCAAGAGCAATAGATTCAATAACACCAACATTTTGCAAACTCTTCATATTCCAGATTTTAGTTGAGTTCATTAACCAACCATCTGGAGAACCACCTAATAGAATAGCAGATTGTGTAGCAACAGCTGCAGCAATAGTAGCATCATCAGCTTGAAGATTCAATGCCTGATTAGAGAAATTTAAACCAGCTATGACATCTTCATTATTACCATTTTTAAAGATAAATCTTGTACCAGTACCATCAACAATAGTAAGATTATGAGTTTCATTGTCTTCATATACCATACCAGTACCAGTAATTTCATATGTGCCGCGCACAGTACCATCTTGATTATGCGCAACATATGTATGACCAGTACCACCAAGAGTGTGTTCATTACCTTGAGGATCTTTAAAATGATAACCATCAGAGTTTACAGAATAAGTAACTAATACATTGCCATTGCTATCTGTTTGAGTAAAACTATAGCCATCTTTGCTTAAAGTATAAGTATTACCATTCGCATCAGTATATTGATAACCATTCGCGGTTAAACTATATACATTACCATTTTGGTCAGTATAAGAATCACCATCTGCGCTACGTGTTAATGTATGAGTTTTACCATCTGAGTCCACATAAGTTAATGTCTCTGAATTACCAAAATAAGTAGAAATACCTTGCGGACCACGATAAATAGTGTGTCCAGTTTCTGGATCAACTTCATAACTCCAAGTTGTTGCACCTGTTTCAGGATCAACCTATTTATTGTTCATAATATGAGCATCAATAAACGTTGAAGCAGAAGTTACCACACTATCCAATTGAGCATCTTCAATTGTGGTATTGTCAATATGGACCTCTGTTAAATATGCACGACGCATAAGAACAGTACCATCCATACGGACACCAAATTTTATACTTCCCGAACCAGCATAAATAGCAAAATTACCATATTCTTCAACATACTATATAGTATCGCCAGAAGTATAATCGGTGCCTTCAACAGGAAACCTTGTAGCAGGCCCATCTAAACCATTGGGTAAAATAGTAAATTGCGCATCCGTTGCTATATCTACCCAAGAAGTTATATCACTTGGTGCTCCCGGATTTCCTAAAAATATTGTACCAGAATTATTTGTTTGTGTCAACCCATAATCACTAACATACCAAGGTGATTCTTTACCAATTTTACCAGATCGTGCAGTCATATAGCCGCGCCAATTTACACTAAACTCTGGATCATAATTTGGAGAATGACCTGCAAAGATAGCATATTTATTATCTAAGTTTTGTGCATATATATCTTGTAAAGAACTATTAAAACGCTTATTCTCTTCAGTAATAAGTTCCTACAAATCTCCGCTATAATCTGAGTATTCAGGATTAAAAAAAGTAGGATAGCGATTTTTTAAATCAGCCCATACCTCAGCTGGAATGGTGTTAGCTTCAACGGCACGATCATATTGTTCAACTAATTGCTTATAATAATCATTGAAATAAATATCATAACAAGCTTGATATTCAGCAATTCGCGCACGCAAATATTCCGCAGTAATTGTAACAGCATGCGTATAAGCATCCCAAGTAGTTGAAAATAACCCATCTACCCTATGACCATAATAGGTAGGTGTAATTGAAGCGTAAGGACGACTGGTCACCATAATATATGCCGCACTATTTGAAGTGGTTAAACATAATAAACCACGCGCAGTCATATAGCCACCAGTTTGATAAGTACCAGTAATATTTCCATTGCCATCATAGTGATAGTGATTAATCGCACGCACACGTTCCTACGATAAAAAATATGTTTTTAAATTCTAACCTTCATTACCCCATAGCCATTCCCAATAGTCTTCGGATGTTGCATTAGAACCCATTTGTTCTAAACATAATTCTAAATATTCTTGCGCCCATTGGAAGCCCCAACCATAATTCATATAATGCTAAGGATCAAGTTGGAAAATTGCTGGGAAATATTGCCCAACTTCTTGGATAATTTGCCATAAAGTTACAGCCTATTGTTCTTTAGTAGCAACATAACCTTTAATTGTCTCAAGTTTTGCATTATGTTGAGCAACTAAATTATTAATAGCACTTGAATTAGAATCATTAGCCGGGTCATAACCGATATACATATAATAACTGCTATTAGTATCAGCACCTTGATGCTTTTGATATAGTCCGTGTGAACTAATTAGCCAGTTACCAATTTTACCATATGTACTTACAATACCACCGGTCATAAGTACACCATTATTTGGATCAACAATGAAATAATCGTGTCCAGTATCTTCAAGATAATCTTTAGACCAAAATACTCGACTCTCAAGATCTTCCATAGTTGTAGTAGTAATTACTGCTTCAGTTGGTGAACTACGAGGAGTTTTCATATAAATGAAATATGGAGAATAACCCATATAACTCATTTCATTCACTTCACCATTTGCCGCATAGATAATTGGATCTAAGTTAATATAACAAGAGTGGTCATAATTACTAATTAAAGAATAACGACCATCAAATTTAATTTGACCTTTACCAGCTTTACCAATAAAACCAGTACCATCTGAACGGAAACCAAACATTTGCACGCCAGCATTAAAGCCATACATGCCGACAATATCTAATGACTTATCACCATAGTCAACCCAATCGCCCATTAAAACACCAGTGAAACGATTCTCTGAGTCTTTTGAACCTGCGCTAACCATACGAGTAAGTAAAGCATTATGCTCATAATCAAGTGTAAGTGTTCCGTCCCAAGAATTAACAAGAGAAGAACTATAAACATTACGAGTAAATGCAATAGCTTGACGCACATAACCAGAAGTTGCCTAATACCCTACCCAGGTATAATAGTTGACATCCATATCGTCTTCCCAATACCATTCATCCATTAACTGGTCTTCAGAGTTCATATATGGGTCAAGAGTGTATTGAGTATAAGACTTTACATAACGATTTATGGTTTTATTAACAGCAGTACGAACAGCCTCAACATCCTTAAGTCGATCATTAAAGGTTTCTTCATCTTGGTCTGTCTATTGACTCTTAAAATAGATTCTGCGCGCAGAGTTTGAAGCTGCATCTAACTTCTCTCTCATTTCACCATAAGTCATAGATGCGGTAATTGATAAAATATTACCAATTAAACACTCACTATCAGTACTCATCCAATTTAATGGATGTGCGGAAAGTGCTTGATTTATTTCAGTTAAACCTGCACCTAAAGTCGTATTGTCGTTATTATCAATCTATTTAGAAGAGGTAGTTTCAGACTTTAAACGTAATTTTTGTGGAGGTTCTGATGCGTACCAAGTATTATTAGTAGTATTGCGTTTCCATTGTTTTAATGCCCAAGCTGGCCATTCATATATTATATTTTTTGTACCACTCCAACATAAAAATGGACTAGCTAAATATATTGGAGAAGTACCATCAGATTTGAATTCTACACGAGAAGGCAAAGAATAATTATACATTGAAATATCTGTCGTCTTATTCTTTGCTAACAGAAATGCTTTTGTATTACTAATTGCATATGAAGCTGCATTATTTACAGTTACTTTAAAAATAGGTGGAGCGCCATATGAAGCACTTGATGTATCGCTTGGATCACGAATATAACCAGAGATACAAGCATTTACATAAGCGCCATAACCTGGATGCTATGCAGGATCTTCATAATTCCAATCAGACTACTGCCAAGAGCTTGGGATAGCTTCTCCAGCGGTCTTTGTAATCAAAGTTGGTGAAAGCAATTTCCAAGTAAAAACAAATCCAGCGCTTTCTACTCTGGCGCCACTACTATCGTGGACTGTAGCGTAAATCACAAACTTTTCTCCTGGCTGTAAACCAAGAGTAGTTGGAGTGCCTTGATGGATAGCAATAGTAAACTCACTACCATCAGAACCAGATTCACCAAATGTCATTTCCTTGCTGACGTGGTAAGTCTTGCCGCGATATGTAACATCTGCGCTAATTGTATTATTGGTATACTGAAGATTCCACGTATCTTTAATACGGAACTTGCGCGTAGTCTAACGAGTTACTTCAACTGCTTTCGCTCTCCAAGAACCACCAAAATGTTCAGTTAAATCTGGAATAAGTGAAGTAGATAAAGCATCTTCTCCATCAAGAGTAGAAAAGTGATCTAACATAGAATAGTCATCTGGGAAAGACCATTCCACATTAAATGTTGGGTCATCAGCTTCTAATACCTGTAATGGTACATAATCTGAACCCATATCACTTCTAATCCATAATTGGATGTAATAATCAATTTCGCTAAAGTTACGATTATATTTATCTTTAATTGCTCTGTTATTTTCATCATAAACAAAGAAATCTTCGCGGCCATCGTGCGGGATGATGTTATAGCCATCACCATCAGATTCTTGAACTGGACCACTTACGCCATCTTCTGTATGCCATTCTTTTTCCAAGATTCGCAAGATAAGTTCATTATCTCCAACAAGCTATTCAGATAAAGTATGATCAACATTAGAGAATTCGAGTACATCACTAACAACGTGACGATTGCCCCAAGCTACAGCTACGCGATAGCGTTCATATGCTTGATCTGGATCAAGATTTGCTTGATAAGTCGTTACATTGCGCAAGCCACCTGCGCCGCGCACATCCAAGAGCTCATAATTAATACCCGCCCAAGTTTCTGGCGGATTCGCGCCATTCTGTACAGCATTATATTTCTAATGATACCAATAAATATCTGCGCCAAGATTATATAAATCTCCCTCAGATTTAATTGCACGCCAGGTATCACCATCTTGATGAACCCAACAGAAACGAAGAGTTTTAGTATTACTTACATTCTTATCCGCGGCATTACGGCCAAAAGACAAAGAATCATAAGTGAATAAGAAAACAGTTTCTTCAGCAATTTCACTTGCTTCCATACCAAGCAATACGCGCAAACCACTTAACTTGATATTGCTATTGACATCAATCATTTCGCCTTGCGCATTTTCTTGCTGATAAGGAATAAATGAACCAAACTCATCTAAGAAGTGATGGTCTTGCCAGAAATATACCTCGATATCAGAAATATCGTGGAATCGGCTAATATCATAAACTACCTGTTGTGAATAAGTAGTGTAATAAGCATAAGGATTGCCATAGAATGAATCACTTGAGAAAATTAACTCGTCTTCAAGAACTTGCGCGGCAGAGTCTTTAGTCGCATTAAGACGACCCTTAATGCGCAAACGAAGTCCATAACTACCATCAATAGGACGGAGTCCACCAAGATAAGTGTTCCAAAATCCTTCGATACCAAGCTTAGTACTAATAAAAGCAGAATCATCTTGCTTGTGCCAAGAGAAGACAAGATTCAAATTATTCTCACGAGAGTGATAATCACTTTCAATGCGCTCATAAAGAGTTCTTAAATTGCCCAAATCAGTTGCGTATGTAGCTTCAATCTCAGCAACTTTTTCTTCATAACTTTTTTTCTGATTATCATAAAATTGTTTACGATCTGCATAATGTGCTTGCATCTCTTCAAGATTACCATAGTTATAATAGTTTTCCCATAACGCACGCAACATATTCATTCGCATTTCCGGCGTAATAGTTACTGAGCCAATACTACTTACTTTTTGTAAAGTTGTTTCAACTTCACCAAGAGTACGAGTTTGAATATTATTCTCAGCATAAGTTACACCAAAAATACGACATACTTCAGCAGATGTAAAACTCTAATTTGCGGCAGAGCTTAAAATAATAGCTAAAGCATTATTTAACTTAACCAAAATGTATTCAGTAGCAGTACCTTCACGGCCAATAATCTCACCAGTACTATCAACTACATCAGCTACACTCTAATTAAATAAATCCTTTGCCGCATTTAATTCGTTTTGTTTCTATTGTAATTTAGCATTCCATTGATTACGGATATCGGTAATCGCAGCAACATACTGCGGGTCATCTTCAACTGCAGCACCGTGTTCTGGTTTATTTGCGATGTAATCGCCAGTATAAACTAAACCGCCTTCTGCGGTTAAGTCATTAAACACGATGAAATCATCAAGAGGTGCGCGATAATTGAACGCTGTACCGGTACCCTCTTTATCAGTTACCTTGCGGCCGACGATAAACTTTTGTTTAGAAAAATCACCTTGCGGCACGCTTACATAAACAGCTTCATTTTCATAGTAACTCTCGCCTGCGCGTGCGTAAGCTTCGAATCGCGCGTGTTCAGTTTCTACTACATAAATACTTTCATCTTTGCGTGCTGTTGACTTGATAATGCCTTCGACAGTTTGGTCATAGCGTAATTGCTAGATTTTGCTATCATTTATGATAGAGATTGAATCAAACAAACTCTGAACGAGATCGTTAGTATTAGCCAAACTATCATCTCCTTTTTCTCACTATCTAACAAATATCAAAATTAGCCGACAAGAATTATTCATTTCTACCCAATAAAAAATATGGGCAGACCGAAGTCTGCCCATATTATTACTTACGATTTGCATATTGTGTTGCGCGATTAATGAGGTCATCAAAGGCTGCTTCGATTTCGCTACGCTCAGTGACATTCGGGAAGTCAGCGTGGATTTCAACATTTTGATTAAGATCAGAGCTTGTTGTTGAGATAGAGCTTGCAGTAATAGAACCCAAACCGCCTAACATAGCGTAAGTCGCCATATTAAGAGTACGAACAATATTATTTACTGTATTACTATCTAATTTAGCAGCTTCGCCAATTACATTGAACATATGTTCAGTATCTTTTGGATTTAAGACATACTCTGGATGTTCTTTTGAACCATCAAGCCAAGCAGGACCAGTAAAGTCATTCAAGCCACCAGTTCCATATGCAGCAACTTTCATATTATGAACAACTAATCCATAAACTGTAAAAGTATGGCAAGTATCAACCTCAATGTTATAGGTACTATAATGTTCTGGAATATCCATATCTTGAATATCAGTTACATAAACATTTTCATCATAACCAATTATCTCGTCTCCAATTTCGAGCCAAGTAGCGAATGTACCGTGTTCAAAATAAGAGTTCATAATATCTCTTGAACGCCAACCCATTTTGGTCAAAATAGGATGTCCAGGAGTAATACCAAGAGTAACACCATTAGATAAACTAATAGTAATTACACGAGGAGTATCATAATGAATGTAAGATTTAGTAACTTTACGAGGCTCAAAGATATGGTTCTCATCATTATAAGCAACTACCCAATCACCAACAATAACGTCTTCAATATTTTTGATTGTATTATCTGCCATCATAATCTTAGAACCTTTGATAAAGCAACCACCACCGCCACGATTATTATTATTTGTTGTTTCAGTTTGTTTCTTATTATAACGATAAGTAATTGTAGAAGTTTTGCCAGCTTCAAGTGTTAAACTCTATGGACTTGCATATTGGAATGCCCAATCTCCACCAGGATTTGGGAAGAATGCAGCAAAGTTAACTACACTAGGAGTCAAATTAGAATGTGTTACACTCTTAATCTAATTACCACTCATATCAGTAGCTTTACAAATTAAAGTTGCTGTTTTAGGTTTTTCTGCAACTGGAGCACCTGTACCAGTGCCACCACCATTACCGCCATTGCCTCCACCTGTATTGCCTCCACCAGAAGGAGTAGAAGGACTTTGTGGATTAGAAGTGCCACTTTGATTATTGCCACCAGTAGAAGATACTGTTGGTTTAGTATTATTAAGTTTATTAGCAGCTTCAATGGTCTTTTGAATCTCTTTATAAAGATTTTCATACTGCTAAATAACACTTTGAATCTAGTTCTTATGCTCAAGCCAAGCCGCAGTTGCGGTCTTAAGCTCAGCAAATTCTTGATGCAATTTACCAGTTAACTCCTATGCGGCAGTAGCTGCAGCATCAGTATGTTTCTTAGCTTCTTGCAAAGCCGCAGACATATCATCAAGAGCAGTCTTGGAACGACCTGCTGCTTCTTCAACTTTGGAAGCATAACGCTCCATAGCTTCTTGGATTTGGGCTGTATATCTGTCCATAGCTGTAGCGTGGTCAGACTCTTTATTAATTAATTTCTATACATCATTATTGATTTGTTCTGTGGTAAATGCGTTTTTAGTTTCATAGTGTAACATCAAAGTATCTTGGTTAATCATTAAATGCTCAGTTGCAATGCCATATTGCTCAGAAATAAATGATAACTTATCTTTGTACTACGCATTAAGTTCAGCCATACGTTCAATATATTCTTCGCTACCAACTTCGTACTCAAGAGCAATTTGCTCAGCTTTTTCACGATACTCGACAAGAGTCTCAAGATACATTTGTTCAAGTTCTTTTACACGGCTTGCCGCGGTTTCATTGATTTCCTGAAGTACGTCTTCATAGTCCTATTGTGCTTTGTTTACTTTCTCTTCATCAGCGGTGTATTGATAGCCATAATTACCATTTTGGTCACGAATAAGTCTTACAGTATCTTTACTGCCTTGTGCATTTTCTAATGCATCAAGAGCAAGAGCAAGTTTATACTGAAGTTGCATTTGCTTTACATCATATTCTGTCAATTCATTTAATTCTGCTTGTTTATTGATAACTTCTTGTAATGCGCGAAGGCGTTCTTTACTTTGAGAAGTTACACCATCAGAAATAGATTGATTGATTTGACGATTTAATTTAGACATTTCATAAAGTTGCTTTGCGGTACTTAAATGACGTTCTTCAACTTCAGTATACCAATTATAATCATCCAACAAGTCTTGAATTGTTTTATAACTACCAGTAATAGAAGTTTCAAACTCTTTAGAAATACTATGGATAGTATTTTCATAGTCACTCTTAAGTGCCTGCAATACTGCCTCGGTATAGTCAAGTAAGTCTTGTTGAGACTCTTCCATTGATTTAACAGCATCCCAATAATATCTCTGTTCTTCTTCGCTGAGTTTAGAAATATCACCTGCGCACTTATCATAATAATAAGCCACTTGTTCAGCTTTCTCTTCAAAGTATGCGCGAGTTATATCAATAGCTTCTAAGCCTTGTTCAATTTCAACTTGGTACATCTCGCCAAGGAAGTCATAGTTCTTACCTTGACCCATCAATTCTGCCATAGAGCGGAACTGAGAAGCCATCTTAATACGATGATCCATAATGGATGTATAAGTTTCCATTTCCTTGTCGGCAAGTTCGATCATATCTTTATATGCTTCTTTGATTGACTGCTGTACTTTCAAAAGAGATTGCAAGTTCTCAAGTATCTGGTCACGATACTCTTCAAGTCCCTTGATATAATCAGCATCATTAATTGCGCCTTCCGGCATTTCAAGATCTCTTTGTCCTGCCTGGAATGCATCATACCATTGCTGATATTCATTATGCGCAGCTTCAAGTTTAGCAATACCATTATTCTGGATTTCGTTCAAAGTATCTACATAGTCTAATGCTTCATCCGTTAAGTTTTTTACTAAGTCCGCGGACTTGGTTAAATCATCATTCCACTTATTCTGGAAATATTGTAATAATTTTACATCAGCAGAGTTAAGATCAACTTTAAGTTTTACCTTATATTCAATAGCCTCTAAGTTATTAGCAGACATTTTATTTTGATTCTCAAGCATTTCGTTTTGCATTTCTTCTGCAATTTGTAATGCTTCTTCATAATTTTCAATAGCTTTTGTCTTACGTTCCCAAGCCTTTTCAAACTCTTCCCAAGCATCATCATCAACGCTACCAGCTTCATATTGTGCAGCCATAGCATTATATTCTTCATTAAGTTTGTGCATATATTCGTAATAATTAATTTGATCGCCTGTGAAAGTTGCGCCATAACTCATAAGTTCGAGCTTATCCGCGGCAAGCCATTCTTCGGCTTCTTTCCATTTATCACGATAGAGTTGATTTTGTTTTGCTAATTCTTTGTTTTCTTGCTTCAAAGTATTAAGGTAACCAAGACCATATGCACGATTCTTAAGCTTATCATTCTTTGTTAATAAACGACTTTGTTGATCAAGAGCATTAGATACTTGATGATAACGTTCAATATCACGATCATCTTTACGATCTTTCTTTTTGTCGCCTCCGCCACCTCCGCCGCCACCACCAGAAGATGGTGGGTGAGTAACTGCACCTGCACCGCCGCCGCCAGTTTTTTTAGCTGACTTAATATGAGGAACTAAAATATCGCCTTCAGCAAATGTACGCATTTCGCCAGATGTAGTAATATAACCGTCACCGACTTTTAAATGTCCAGTTGTAGTTGAATATTGTTCACCTGTTGCAGTTAAAACTGTATATTCAATTTCTGGCTCCCAACCAATTGCGGCTAAAGCCTCATTCATTTGATCTACAGTCATTTGGCCAGCGGCTAATAATTGATTCAAACCAGCAATAGCAGGAGTATTATCTAATGTAGCAGTAAATCCAATAGGTTCATTAGCGTGTTCGTCACCAAACGCATTTAATAATGTTCCAATAGTATCTAATTGATTTACTACACCATCAGTATTAACATCAAAATTAATTTGCTTATCATAGTCTAAACCGTCCATTGATAATTGCGCACGTAATACAGCTTCTTCGACTTTCTCTGCGGCGCCTTCGACACCTTCATTCATTTGCTCAATTAAATCAAGATTCTTCTCAACAAAATCTTGAGTCACTGCTTTACTGCCGCCAAAAATATTTTTAATATCTTTAGTCAAAGTATTCAATGCAGTTGAATATGCTTTTGTACCTTTGACTCCTTCTTTCATTGCTTTGATATTATCTTTTGCTGACTTATTAAATGAAGTCCAACCATCATCTGCCATAGAAGCAAGTCGCGCAAGTTCAGCCCATTCTTTTTGTTCTTGTTGACTTAGCTCATTAAATGTACGAGTTTCACCATTTACTGCCATAATTGCTTCTGCATATTCTTTAAATTCAGTTGCGCCCATACCAGCTGCAGCAGCTAAAGCATTAACATATGCTACATGTTCTTTTAATGCGGCAGTCTGAAGAGATTCAAGAGTATCAGATATACCAACCGCGCTACCAGACAAATCAATGTCTTGTGTCATAACTAAAGAATCTCGTGCATTTTCAGCACCAGCAATAATTTGTGCTACAGCTTCTTCATAGGCACGTTGGCCAGCAGCAGAAGCACTACGAGAATCAATATTTGCATCACCATAGCGCTATAAAGAATATGCTTCTTGCGCAGCCGCATATGCATCATCAGCTTCTCCAATATGTTCATTATAATAAGCATCATATAATGCTTGGCCTTGTGCGCGTTGAGCATCAGTTAAAGCATTCTCTTGTGCTAATTGTGCATAGGTTCTTTCTCTTGACATTAAAATATTGCCATTTTCATCAATAGTCCAATTATCTGCTTCGCCACGTTGGACCATACCCATTGCTTGGCCAATTACATTTGCTAAATTAGCTAATGCTGTAGCACAAGCTGAAGCGGCAGTATTTACATCGGTAAGAGAAATAGAACTTAAATCTGCGGCGCCAGTTAAATCTAATAATTTAGTTTGTTCTTCTGGTGTCAAAGCATCATTAAGATCCTCATTTTTAATCAAAGCATCTCGTGCTTTTTGTAATAAAGCCTAATCTTTTTGTTTTTCACTAGCCCAAGTTTCTGCATCTGTTTGTAAATTAGTGCTACGCTATATTTTAGAATTATTTTCTGTTGCGATAGCTTTGCTATACAATTCAGCAAAATCAGATTCTGTTAATTGATAAGCTGCAATAATAGCTTTAGAAATAGCGCCAATTAAATCATTATCTGCAGCTAATGTATATTTATTATGCTCTGCATCATAATTAAGAACTTCATTATCAATAAATGCGGCTAGCTAATCAGTTAATTCACCAAAACGTTTTTCTTCTGGCTCACTACGTCTATCTTTGCCTTTACCTAATAATTGGTTATATTCTTTAAGCGCATTTTCCCAACTATTATTAATTGATGCATCATATGTGGTCCAAAATTGTTTAAATTTATCAACACTCATAGCATTAGCATAATCTTGTACTTTTTGGCTATATTGGTCATAAGTTGTATCCTATAAAACTCCATTTTCCCAATTTAAGAATCTTTGTTTACCAGCCTATGAATATTGGGACATATTAAATGGGGTAGCATTTAATCTTGATGTATCTGCATTTGGATTGTTCAAATATTCTTGAATCTCTTGTAGATTCAAACCTTGAGACATTAATTGTTGTATAATTGCAATTTGACTTTCAATATCACCTAATAAAGTTTTAGAAATTGCATCGCCACCAATTAAGCCTTTACGAGCTTTAGCAATAGCTTCAAATGTAGAAACCCACAAATCATAAACTTGTTGTGCTAATGTTTCTTCTTCTGCCATTATAGAAGTAGCAGTATCAGCTAAATCATCTTTGACTCCAGACCAATTTGCTTCAATTTCAAGTACAATTTTTTTACCTTGCTTTTCAATATAGTCATTAATTGCTTTATACCAATCATCAGAACCTTTTGCAAAATTAGGATTATTCTTTGCCACATACTCCATTGCTTGTCTAATAATTGATTTACGAGTGGCAGATAATGTAGCATCGTCTAAATAACCACCACCAATATAATCTTCAACAAATTTATCAGTAAGTGCCTATAAAGTTTCTACATAAGCTTTATTATAAGCATTATCATAAGCTTGTCTTGCAGCTTCAAGATCTTCTGGAGTATAGTAGGCATTTCCATCTTCTGCTAATACAACTGGGCCATGAGGGTTGCGTTTTTTGTTAAGTTTTGATGCTTTTTCTAAAGTAGAATCATATGCAGCCTAACCAGCTTTTTTGCCCGCCGTCTATGCCATTTCGTTCCACAATTCTTGATTTGACAAACCATCTTGTACTACTTCTAACTCTTTAGTTAAAGCAGCCAGAATATCAGAACCAAGACCTTTTAAGGTATCGCCCCAATTGATAGAAGCCGCAGCTTTTCCCATACCAGAGCTGATACCTTCAATAATCATTTGACCAATATATTCTGTTAATTTTGATGGAGAATGAATACCAAAAATTGCGCATAAGGTTGCAAAAACACTATCACCAAGACCTAATGCTTCTAAACCTTCAGCAATATGACCTGCCTCTAATCCAAAACCAGAAACAATACCTTCAATAATCATTCGGCCAATCTCTGCAAAATCAGAGTTTAAAACTTCTTCTTTAGCTTCTGCTTTTGTCAAATCAATACCGTCAAAAAGAGCGTTAAATAAGTTTGTAAAATAATTCTAATTAGCTTCTGTCATACCAACAGAAGCTACATTATTTAAACGATTTTGTACTGAACGTAATGTTGCTAATAAATCTAAAGCTTTATAAATTTTTTCTTGAGCTGCTTCAGTATCTAATCCATCTACATTAAATAATTCATTTATATCTAATGAGCCACTGGCAATTTCTTTGATCTATTTAAAATTAGACTTAATACTTTCTAATTGCTATTTATCAAAATATCCTTCTCTAAATCCTCTATCATATTGATTAGTAACAAAATTAGTTAAAGATTCAGGATCATCTGCACCGATTAATACTCCTAAACTATTTAATAACATTACAAGAGGATTGTCGCTATCAGACACATCTGGCAATGTCATATGCTAAGAATAAATTTGCTCCCATTGTGCAAATAATTTATCAAATTCACTTTCTACCTATTTATATCTTAATGTAATAGGATGTGCATCTGCATAAGCCTATGAATTTGTAATAATATCTGCTAAGCCATCTAAATTATTCTCTTGAGCATATTGATACCAAACATCAATTATATGTTCATCTGGAACCCAATCTGCTCCTGGAGTGTCATCTTGTTGACCTGCTTCTGCTTCTTTATGCTTATAATACCACTCACAAAATGCTGTAGTAATTGCTTCAGTAGAAGAAGGAACATCATTATCCGTTAATGAAGCATTGTATTTATAATACCATTCTGCAAATGCACCAATTAATTCAGAATCTTTTGGCATTTCATCTTTACTGGAACCATCTTCATTTGTTCCACCACCGTGATGATAATACCAATTTGCATATTGTTCAGTTAAGTCTTCTGGCTTTGGAGTATCTGATCCTTCTAATTGCTTTTTATAATACCATAAAACATAAGGATTAGTTAAAGATAAATCTTCTGCTTTTGGTAAATCTTCACCAGAAATACCCAATGCAGCAGCCAATACACCACGATTGCCGTGACTATACATCCATAATGCTTTAAACTATGTTTTGAAATCTTCTGGAAGCTATTGACCTTCAGTAGTTTCTATGTATTTCCAAGCAGCTTCCCAAGCAGCACCATTATCAGCTAATAATGCTGTAGCATTTGGTAAACCATTTGCGCCAGTCTAATTTACATATTGCCAATATGCTGACCAAAAGCCTGCTGAAGGAAGTAAATCAGAAGCCTATGGAGGAGTACTACCAGTTTGACTCTATTGATATTGCCAATATGCAGTTAATATTTCCCAAGTTGCATTTGAAGGAGTATCTTCAGCTGTTCCACCTTCACCAACTGTTTTATGAGAATACTACCAATACGCTTTCAAAATTTCTTTAAAAGCATCAGCGTCCTATGAAGGAGTATCTTCAGTAGCACTAGCAGTTATTTGTGCATGTGTATATTCCCAAAATGCATCAAAAGTCTCCCAATCTCCAGTTGGAATATCAGCTTCTTCACCTTCGGATAACTATTTAGCACGATAAGACCATTCAGCAACAAAATCATGCCAATCTTCATCCGTAGGTTCATCTTTAGGAGCATGTGTAGTATCTTTTTGATAATACCAATTTGCAAAAGCAGTAGCAATAATACTATTTGCGGCAGGTGGCATATTAATGTCTCCTGCAGTCCCGGCGATTTTTTGATAAGCCCATTCAATATAGACATCAGTTTCACCTGTTGGAGCAGCTTTAGTTAAACCTTCATCTTTAGGAGTTACTGAATCTGCAGCTTCTTCAGCTTTCCAAGTAGCAGTATATTCAGCAGCAATTGGACTATCAGCCATCTCACCATTAATTTTATAACCATCAATTACAATAGTAGTATGTTCTTCTTTGTAATCATTCAATTCTTCATAATAACTTTGCAAACTTGCCAAACGAGCATTTGCACGAGCAAAACCAGCTTCTTGTATACGATCGGTACTTTTTGTTTCTGGATTAGTTAATTTATCAATTAATTCTTGAGCCTATTGTGCAGTATAGCCAACTTCCATAAGATTTTGCTTTAAAGTAGTTAATTCTGTATTTGTTGCTTTTGCCCAATAATCTGGTGAACTAATAAACTTTGATAAACTACTATCAACGTTATCTGCCGCAGTTCTAATTTCTTCCCAAGCTTCTTTAATAAGATCAGCTTCATGTTGTATCTGTTCTGATAATGTATTATATAAAGTATCTTGAATTTGTACTTTTTCTTGTTTTAAACGCATAACTTCTGCAGCATCACCTACAGATTCATAATGCGCAATTAATTCATCATAATATTTTAATGCTTGTTTAGAAACAAATCTATCCCAATCCAAAGAAGATGCAGTAGTATAAAACTCATATAAATCAATATTCGCATCCTTTAAAGCATATGACATTTGTGCTAAATCAGAAGCACTAACTTTACCAATGTTTCCAATCGCATTACTAAAAGCTTTAGCATTATTAGTTGCTTGTTCTAATTTACTTCCAACTTCTTGCCAATACTCAGCAGCATCGTGCTATTTCTATGCTTCTTGTTGACGACTTGCTGTATCAATTTGTGCACCATATAACTAATCGCCTTTTTCCAATAAAGCATTATATGTTGCAATTTCACTATTAAGTGTTTTCTATTCTTGATATAAACCAGCAACTTCTTCAATTTTTACACCATAATCTTTTTCAAATGTCTTAGCTGTTTCAGAAGTTTCCCATTTATCAGAAGTTTTATCTAACTCTTCATAAGCTTTAAGGATTGTTTGAATTTCACTTGCTCTAGATTGTTTTGTAAAACGTTGATTAGCTAACGTTGTATAAACGTCTTCTTTCTTCATTTGTGAAATATCAAAACCAGCTTGCTCTAATAATTCTTTGGCAGTTTCATTCTTTACTAAATCTTTTAGCCATCCATCAATCTATTCTTTTAATCCTTTTAATCTCGTTTCAGCTAATGTCATTTGTGATTCAAGACCATTTAATTCAGCCTAAGTAGCTTCAGCAATCATTTGTTGCCACATTACTGCTCGGCTTTCTGCACTTGAAGCAACAAATTGATCTAAAAGATTTTGCTTGTCTTTAAATACATCTAATGCTGCTAAAGTAGCATAATCTTCCTAAGAAATGGTAGATGCAGTTGCTATTTTTTTATTGTCCATCAACTCTTGTTTTTGTACTTGTGCTTTTGCAGTAGCTATCTATGCTTCTGCAAATTGTTTTGCTTGTTCATTTATTTTAGCTTTTACAGTGCCATTAGATTCAACAAGTTCAATATCAGTTGGGTTAATACGTAAAATTACATCAATATCTAACTCGCCCTAATCATTAATTAAACTTGCGGCAACTTCTCGTTGTATTTTCTCTAAATTATCTTTATTACCATTTTGAACATTAATTGTTGCTACACTTGAAGCTAATGTATCTAAAGCTTCAAAAGTATGAGCCCCTTGCTCCCAACCAGCAAAGCCACTGATATACTATAAAATTTGAGAACGTTCAGAAGCAGTACTTTCTTTACGAACAGAAGAAATTAAATCTAAAACATCTTTTGCTTGAGCATCTTCTTTACCAGTACGCAAAAAATCAAATTTATTATCACTAAATAAATCAGCTATTAAAGACTATTCTTGTAATAACTACTATGCTTCAACTAAATCTTTAATGCCACCAGTTTCTAATGCTTTTAGCAATTTTGTAGTAAAACTTTGTTCACCTAATTGAACATCTTTAAATCTTTCACCAGTTAATAAATTATATAATGCAGTTTGACTTTCGACAGACAATGCTGGATTATTATCAGCAGCAGCAAAATAACCATGCTCACCATTAAAGCTCCAACCAGCCTATTTTAATTCTTCCTAAAACTCAGGATCAAACCAAATACGACCTTCCGCTGAAGCATATTTAGTAGTATAATCAGTGTCTCCTTTAGCAATTCTACCCCAAATACCACTAGTATTTCCATCATATGATGTACCATATCCAGAAGTCCAAGCATCTAATGTAAATAAACTGGCAGTATCTGTATTTTTATTTGTAATAGCTCCACCGATATAATCAGTAACTGGGACATAGGAAGAAATATTGAAATGTTTTTGAAGCATATCTGCAGAAACCATACGTTTTATTGTTTCAAAATCCGTATACCCCTAATCTTCATATGCTTCGTACAAATCAAACCATTCTGTATCATATTTTTCATCATCAAGTTCTTGCTGATACTGATAACGCTCAGATAAATCTAGTACATGACCATTAGCATCTTTATAAACTCTTTCTCCACGAAGATTTTTAGACTAATAAGCTCCAATAGCATTTAAAGCTTCAGTAACTTTTTTCTATGCTTCATCACGATTTTTCACGCTTTCAGCCACTGCAGCTTGTTGCATTTGTGTTGTTAATTTACCATAATTGCCAGACAATACATCAACAGCTGATGCTTGAACGCCATAAGCTTCTGTTACAGCATTAATACGCGCTAACTATTCATCATAAGACGCAGTAGTATCACGCATAACCTCAGCTAAAGTTTGTAAATTAGATTTTAATGTGTCAGAAGATGTTTGAATACGTGCCATTCCTGCTCTTACATCCTCCATAGATTCAGCCAATTTTTCAGCAGGAGATTTAGTATTTTTCATTGCATTAGCAATAACTGCAACAATAGATGCAATAGCTGTGAATGCTAATACTGCCCAACCAATAGGCCCAAGAGAAGTAAAAAATGCTTTAGCGCCTGTTGCAGCTGCGTGGAATGATGCAGCTAAGCCAATATTACCCTCCGCTGCCAAATAAGAAGCTGCAGCTTCAGTTGCTTTCAATCCAGCACTTGTGCCCATAAAAGCATTACTGATTGAAATAGCAGATGTTACCATCCCCATTGCGCCAGCTAATAAAGTTAAAAGAGCAAGCCATTTTTGGCCAGCAGTAATATTTTCATCATCGCTAAAAATTGTATTAAGAGAATTTGTAACTGTCGCTGCAGATGCCGCAAGACTCATAAGTCCAGCGGAAACTTTACCAATAGTATCACTAATTTTTGCAGGTTCAGTATCGCCTAATTTTTCTAATCCTTGTCTTGCTCGTTCTTCGCCTTCAGCGGCCTATTCAGCTTTTTCTTTTAATTGGCCCATATCTGCCGCTGCATTTTCCATCTTCTAACCAGCATTACCGAAACTATCTTCCATTTTTTCAGTTGCTGTAGATACATCTGCCAATTTATCATGTAATTCTGTAACATTTTTAGTTGTTTCTGTAACTGCATTATCAAAATTATCAGCTGTAAGCTCTTTGCCAGCGAGTGCCTATTCAGCAGCTTGACGACCAGCAGACCCTTCTTTACCAGAAGCTTCTAAAATACCTTTTTTAGCAGCTTCACTATCAAATTGTCCTTGTTCATTTGTATACTATGTAGCCTAGCCTTTAAGACTCTATAAACGCTCTTCTGCACTTTCTAATTGCGCGATTGCTTCATGAATACGCTGCAAAATATCTGCACCCATACTACCAGCATCGCCAACAGCCTAATTCAAAATTGCACGTTCTGCTTCAGCTTTTTCCTATGAACCGTGCTATAAAGCCTTAACATATGCATCATATGCATCTTTAATAGCTTGAGCTTTTGTTCTAATTTGAGCAGCCATCGCATCCTAGCCACCTGCTGATGCAGTAGCAGCAGCATCATTCATTTTATCTTGTATTGCCGTAGCTTGTGCATTAGTATTTTGCATATACTTATTTAATGTATCCTAATTAGCAACTTTACCTTTCTTAGTATATTGTCCTTGATATTGACTAAAAGCATTCTGATTAACTTTAGATAATATGCCACTTTTTTGAATACTCGCTTCTTTCGCATAATAGGCATCATATGCTGCTCGACGATCAGCAGATGTTTGTTCAACAACCGCACGTTGATTATTAAAAGCATCTTTACGCTATTGACTCCAACGTGATTCATTCATTAAACGACTTGCGTTGGCACGACTTACTGCTGCTTGAGTTGCATAATCTTGTTTCTATGAAGCATTTAGCTATTCATTTTTACCTGCTGCTGTAGCAACTGCAGCTAAACGCTATTGAGTACCAATACTTTGTGCATTAGATAATCCAGTTATAATACTAAGATTTGTGCCCAATTTAGAAATCATTTGACTAAAACCGCCCTTAGCTGCAAAATTAGCTGTTATAGCGGCACCAATCATTCCGATTACAGGAACAATGCCACCCATTTTGTCAATAATCTAAGTAACTAAATTCAGCATATTTGTCAAACCATCTGTTATAGTAATAAAAGCATCATCATTGATAATTTCGCTATATAAACCCTACCACGCATTTTTCATACGTCCAGTAGCAGCTTCCCAACTCTTTTCCCAAGTAGCAAATTGCTTATCAAGAGCGCCTTGAGAATCATCAGCGATTTTAAGATTTACTTCATAAGTTTTATAGTTATCAAAGAATGCCATCATTTGTGTATATTGACGAGCACCACCAATAGTTTGTGCTAAAGCAGATTGTTGAGCTTTAGACATAGTGCCCCACTTTTGTCCAATTTCATCAATAACTCCGCCCATTTCACGTAATTCGCCTTGAGCATCTAAAATTTCAATACCAACGCTTCTTAGTGCCTTAGAATATTTATTTAAATCTACACCATCTTCAAGAGTCTGACCAAGTTTTAAACCACCAATACGACTTAAAATTGTATTCCAAGAAGTACCAATAGTTTCTGCACTTTGACGAGTAACACTTGCAGAAGTAGCAATAATACTTGACATTTGGTCCATACCGACACCAACATTGTTTGCAGTAGCAGCAACTTTTTGCAAAGCAGTAGAAATTTCTTCCATACTGGTTGCAGTATTAGCACCTAAATTAGCCATAATATCTACATATTTTTGCATTTCACTTTCACCAACTTGGTAAGAGTTCCAAATGGCAGTCAAGTATTCAGACATATCTTGTGCGCTTGAATTAAATGAAATAGCTGCAGCCTTCATAGTAATTTCAGCTTTTTGCATAGCAGTAGCCATTTTGTCACCTTGCTGGAAATAAATCAAAGCTGCATCACTAAATGCAAGAGTAGAAGAACTCAATGATTGAGCAGCTTTTTGCGCGTTAGTCGCAAATTGTGCAATTTCACTATTAGACATTTGTGTAACAATCTAAATATTATTTAAAGATTCATTCAAATCTTTTGCATATCCAACTGCTTCATTAAGTTTACCAACAAAACCGTGAATTAAAGAACTACTAATCTGCCATTGCGCAGTTTTCTTTAAGTTAGTTAATAAACTATTAAAATGTGAACCAAGAGTAACAGTTTCTTGTTTAGCAGTATTGATAGCATTAGTAACCGCAGAAAATGCTGCTTGACCAGATGCGCCAAAACTTGCCATACCTTGTTGAATATTTGATAAATTATTCTTAGCCTTATTTAAGCTATTATTAAATGCAGTTAAATTTAAACGTCCAGTATCAGCATTAAAAGCGGCCTATAAAGCATCACGCAAATCACGCGCGCTCTGTACGCCAACTTTTAACTCTTGACTATCAAATTTTAAGGGCTAAGTATTGGCAATTTTATTCAACTAATTGATAACATCTTGTATCTGTGCTCTGGCATTTCTTGTGTCCGCCTAAATCTATACAGTAGATGTAATGACAGTATTCGCAGCCAATTAGACTCAACTCCTTTCTCTCATAAAAAAAGAACCGCCGAAGCGGTTCAGGTTATCCCATTTTCTTAAGTACCTCATTCAAAAGAGGACTTTCGGCTACAGTTTTAAGCTAGTCAGTAATAGTATCAAGATCCTGCAATTCAGTATTCTGACTATTGCTTGCACGATCAAATAAACCTACAGCAGATAAATGATAAGTAGACAAAGATTTAACAGTCTTATGAATAATAGAAACAATAAAATTATATTCATCATCTGGAATTGCATCAATTACATCTTGAATAATATGATTCATTTCTAATAAGTCATAAGTCTTACCAGCATCATCTAACATAGTTTGCGTAAAGTTAATATTAGTATAATACTTTACAATATATAAACCAGTATAAAGAGCTTCGCGCAATGGACTTTCAGTACCATTATCACTTAGAATCTCACCAAGAACTGTATTTAATAATTCTGATTTATCTTTCATAGATAAATACTATTTTACTGAAATAGTTTCTCCATTAATAGTAATTTCTTTATCAGAAATATTTTTAATAGGAGTAATTTTAGTTAGACCAACACGTGCCATAAAAACACTCTCCTTTTTCTCACTTCTATATATAATATACAACAATTTTTTATTGTTGTCAAGATGAATGTAAATTCTATTGAATCATTTTTTGCACAATATTATTAATTAAATTCTCTACTGTCCCATTTGTAGAAGATGTCTATGCTGCTATCGCGGCATCAATTTCAGCATCTGACATTTTAACCTATAACTATCGTTCATGTAAAATCTTCTACAAAGTTTGTGCAACTTCTAAGATAGAACTTAAACTTGCTACACCAACAGCAGAATCAGTCACCATCTCATGTTTTTGCCAATCATAATGACTTTGATGTATTAATGACTTAACCTGAATACCCTAATCATCAGCGCCCTTAACGTCACCTTGAGTGAACCAAGGATCATTACCAAGAGATTCTCCTAATATATCTACAAGTCCATTTGTTGCACCTTGAACATAACGTTCTAATGCTTCAAATAAATGACCTCTATTAATAAAAGCACCTTTCAATGATGTTCTACGAGCATCAGATGATACTTGCCCTACCATATAGCTTGCATATAAACCAGTAATTTTTGCTTCACTACCAACTAATTTATATAAGCGTTGATATTTGCGCCATAGATTTTCACCTAAATGTTCGCGTTGCATATTGCGTTTAATACCTTCTAATTCTTTCCGCAATTGCTAAAAAGCATCTTGCATACTTGCGATAGCTTGTTTAGCTAATTCTGAATATTTAGCAATTTGCGCGGCAGTCATTTGTTGTGCATTACCAAGTCCTTGCCGCTTAAACATATCAACTACAGAACTATGCTTTAAAGAAATTCCTTTTAAATCAATGGTTAAATTATTTGATTCATAAAGCTAAGCAGCACTAATTTCTCCACGAAAAACTTGCTCATTAGCACCTTCGCCATCATTAAAATAAATTACATATTTATTTGTTGCGGACAAACCCTAACTTAAGAAATCCATAATCTCATGTTCTAACGTGAATAAAGATTGAATAGCAGCCTAAGTCTGGTTATCTAAAGTAGTTCCTTCTTTTTCAACAGCAGCTATTAAAGGCAATTGCGTTCCTCCTTGCGCAGAAACACCCTAATATAAAGCATTAAGTGCATTTGCATATTTTGTAGCTAATTGTGCATTACGGCTTTCTAATGCATGAATTTCCATAATTTTAGCATTAAGTCGCTATTGATAATCATTTAATTTGAGTTGAGTGGCCTAATCGCCACCCAATGTCTATTTTATTGCTTTTACCAACTGTGGTTTAAATGTACTTACGACATCAATTGGCATTAAACCACCTTCTTCTCTTTATAACAAAAAAATAGGGGAGATACGATTTTTCGTATCTCCCCTATTGTCTATCAATTAGTTACCAGAAACAGCAGCAGCACCGAAGAGGTCTTTATCTTCAACAATCTGAAGAGCTGCAATAACTTTCTTGGTCTTATCGAACTTAGTGTAATCTGGGAATGCGTCCATAGTGAAGGTGAAGGTGGAAGGATCACCAGTAGGAGCCATTGTGAAGGTGAAGTTAGACTGTACCTTGCAGTTAGGAATTACGAATTCAGCAGGATAGTCTTCACCAGTAGCCTGATCACGGAACAAGGTAGATGCTTCGAGGTAGTAAGAACCACCAAACTTAGAAGCTTCGATGTCAATCTGCTTTGCACCAGAAGTGGCTTCTACATAATAATCAACATAAACAACAGAACCCTGATCTACGCCAGTACCATCAATATACTCACCAAGACCAGCCTGGAGGTCAGCTTCATTATCAACTGCACGAGGCTTTACAGCAGCGTTCAAAACGCCAGCAGCGATCAAACTTGCGTGACGAGCATCAGTTACATTGTAATCAGTTACCCAAGCATCCAAAGCGGTATCAAGGGTGAGGGTGAGGGTAGGATCTGCAGACAAAGTGCTAACAGTAGCAGTAGGCAACTTCATAGGAACTTTACCTACATCAATAGCACCATCTTCAGTCATCAACATAATATACATATCGCCCTTAGTAGAAGGCTTCTTGCTAAGAGTGATAGTGCCATTCTTGATTTCAACCTGTTCAGTGGTGTGAACATAAATAGGAGCACCAGCGGTAGCATCCATAAAGCCAGCACCAGAAAGAATAGAGAAGCTCTCAGGAGAAATCAAAGCATCTTCCATTGTGAATGTTACGGTACGGTCACCTTCCCAAGCAACCAAGCGTGGATTACCTTTACCACCCTGAGCATAAACTGTAGTAGCCTGGCCTTCCAAGCTAGAAGTCTTCAAGGTGTCAAAATAAAGAACTGGCATGCCCTTATCAAGGTATAACTTACCGAACCAACCTGCGGCCTTCTTCTTGAGAACGACGTCGCAAATTTCGCGTACACCAAATTTCATAGGTTATTTCCTCCTTTATTAATGAATGTCTTTCATCCAATCATCTGGCTTATCATCGGGTTTACCGCCAGCCAGACGTGACCGTATATCTAAATCCCAACTCATATACAAGCCGTATCTTTCGATAAGATCATATAATTGGTATACGGTCAGGTTTAGACACTCCTGTAGACTTAAGGATTTAAGTCCAATAGTAAGAATCGAAACGTATCGTGCCAAAACTCCATCGGCTTTTTCTCCTCTTGACGCGGCCGCTTTTGCACGACCTTTCATAAGCTTGGCCGCAATTTCTGCAGCCTTCTTACTACGAGGATTAAAACCTGAATTTGTGCCGCCTACACTATTGCCAATACCAGATATCTAACTAATCACATCGCGCACAACATCAAAATTATTTTCATCTAAAGTAAAATGATGTTTTGTATCAGGATTATTAAAATATAAACTGGCCGGTAGAACTTGTACAGTATATCCGGGAAATAGTAAGGCAAATGTTGATAGCATATTATTCTACCGCTCGGCTTGATTATCCGCTTCAACATTTACTAACAGCGTCATAAATATCTAAAAATTATTCATCTATGATAATCCAGAACTGCCCTCTGGATTAGCAGCAATGATTGTATTTTTGTCGAAGCATAAAGTTTGAAGGCTAGAAAAGTATTCCAATTCACCAACGTAAGAAATTTCCTTAATGGTAGGTTGATGTACTGCAAGCTCAATTGCGGGAATTGGTATGTCTACGCCCGACAATAAAGCTAAGTTATTACTCAACTAAAGGATCCTGCGTATCTTCTGTACTATAAGTACAATTATAATTCAACGTAAGCCCCATCAACTAGTCATTAAGGACAAGATTATTTGCGAATGCAAATTGCGCTGTGCCGATACCGGTCAGCTTTTGTTTATTAATCATCTTATCAATCTCACCAGCAATACGATAAGGGCGTAATTGGAAATTACCCAAGTTCCAATGATCTGGATGACAAAGAATATCAAAGCTTAATTGGCAATCACGATATTCTGTATTCGTAGCATTAGGAACAAAATTGTCAAATGAAATTACAACATAATTAGGACATTCAGGTATGATGTCTAACTTTGGTACAATTCTGATTTGACGATTAATCAAAGATAACTTCTGATCACTGGTAAGATTTGGTGCCTTCTGGCAATCGGGTTGTGTATAAAATAAAAGCTTTACTAATTTATCATTACCAAGCAATTTATTAGCAACTAATGAAAAATCTTTCTCCATAGCCAGAAAGCCATATTCTGGATCAAAATATGTCTGTCCTACTTTCATAGCTTTCTCCTTTATCTCAGAACAATGACTCAATTAAGACTGTTTTTTCAAGTGGTCCATAGTGAAGCACATATGAACCAGAGATCATAGCAGTCCAAGTCACCGTTATATTATTACCTTCGAGTTTATATTCAAGAACATCATCAAGTTCTTTATTTCGCTCAGCCGGCAAAGTAATACTCCATTTATAATCCCTCATAGCCAAACGAGGCATAAAGGTTTTTGCTTCAAGAGGCTTAGCAAATGTATCACCAATAATATGATTACGATTTGCTATAACTGGTGGATTAGGATCAACAACTTCAATCAAGTTTTCACTATGCTTGCAGTCATAATCTTCTTCTGCAACAATTTCTAAAATACCTGGAGTACTAGTACTATCTGGCGCCTATACTTTCCAAAAACGTCCATTAAACTCAAAGTTTTGATAGCGTTCAAAAGTGCGGCGATTAACTTCATTATCTTGCATATAAATATCTAATGTCAAATTAGGTACATCTGCAACAATACCAGCCTTTTGGATAGTATTTATTTTAGTTTCAACAGGCCCTCTAATTGCGGCCCATTGTGAAAATGTTACACCAGTTTCTGGGTCTTTTGCGGTTAAGTATTTACATCTACGCACGTTCGCGCGCAAGTAAGCTAACTCTGTTATTTCAGGCTTAAGAATAATCCAATGGCTGTTGGTTCCACGACCCCATTCAAAGGTATCGCCAGCCGCAAAATTATACTCCCAGTCTATTGAAATGATTTTCTCGTCATAGTCAAACTTAACTCGGTCAGGATTCATCAATGCGCGCACATAATCAGCATTTTCATCCTAATCTTTTTTAACCCAAGCCGCTTGATAAGAATATAAAAGTGCGCGATGCATACTGCGTTTGCGGTCTAAGACCATACGGTCGTGTTGGCGATCATTATTTGCCGCTCGCGCACGCATCTGAAATAACTCAAGATTTTTTAACATCAAGAGTATTAGCAAGATCAGTTAATAATGAAATAGCACTAAAAACTGATGCCCTATATATCATAAAATCAGTGGCCCCCACTACTCCTTCAAGCTTCGTTAAAAGCTCTAAGAATTCTAACTGATCGCCAAATATTTTATGAAGGCCATATAACTCAATTAAAACAGAATCTAATTGCTTCTGCCAATCCTCATTATTCTCTCGCATCGGGAGTAATTTCCAGGTTTGGTTAATCAGACGCCGCATATCCTTTACCACCAAATCATTAGAAAACTCATAACCATTATAACTTTTCATTTTCTAATAGGTTCCCAATCGTAAACTGCGCCATCGTCATTATCATAATTATTGATAATTGTAATATACTGATCCCCATAACTTGCGGCGACACCACTATTGCCACTATCTGCTCCCTGACCATCTAAAGCACTTTGATTCAAGGTCATCCAGTTAGACATAACAGAAGTGTCTTGTCTGAGTCTGCGACGCTTGTACAAGCGTTGCGCGTGTATATTTTCACGATGATTTTCAGCTTTAAGAGATAATAATTTCTGTAAATGGTTTGCTTGAGAAGTAAACTTAAAATCTGATCCAGAATACTTCATACGAGTATTCTCAACAGAATTAATTTGTCTATCTAACCAAGCTTGCTTCATCAATATAGCAAAAATGTTGATCTCTTCACGTGTGAGATCAACATTATAAATGCCAGCTTCTGCATCATAATCAAACAATGGGAAGCGCGGAAATTCAAAATAAGGAATGGCATCAAGTAGATACTACTTCGCGTCACGAATTGTGTCTTCCTCAGTAAGTTCCAAATACATATCATCGGTGATTTTACTAAGAAAGGCATCAATAATGGTATCAAATGATGTCATATAGAACCTCCTTAGCGTTTTGTACTTACAACATTATACTTCGGAGCTGTTCTACGGCCACTGGTTTCCTGAGTTGTAGCTGGCTGCACTCGACGAGTAGGAGCAGCTTTGATTTCCATACCACTATCAGTTTCTCCAGAAGCTTCTGCTAGTTCTGCAGCAACTTCTTCCTTATGCTGAATAGCTTTCGCCACATCGAAAGAAAGCTTATCCTTGATAGCCTTAATCTTACGAGTGTCAGTAATTGGAAGTTCTACCGCATATTTCTTAACTAACTCAAGTACGCCACCTGGTGCGAAATCAAGACAATCAAGTAATGCATCAACCGAACCATTCTTTAGAAGATCAATAACTCCCTTGTCATCTAAATAATATTCCGGTTCTACTTTCATCGGCATCTCATCCACCGTAGCAGCGTCCTCGATGAACAAACTATTGCGAATAATATATACGCCGCCTTGCTTTTGGCTAAGGGCAATGAGTTCTTCCACAGGAATCAATTTTGTTTCCCTTGGCGCAAACTCACGACGTACATTCATATCATCGACGTGATAAATTACAATAGAATTACTTCTATTCGTAACACGCACTTTCTTATTAGTATCCATATTCAATTAAACTCCTTTTTCTCTTTAAGCTGTCGGCCATTGTAAGTGGCGCATCATATGGCCACAACCGACTCTTGTATCCATATAAATTGGGATATCAGCCTTGCCGCACTAAACGCAGAAATATAAATCTTCTGATAATACTCCGTGCTAGTCGGCATAATTAACCCAATCATACCAAGGATACTTTAATTTATTAAATACATCAGTGCGGATTAATGCACATCCCATACCTCCACCATGGATTTGTATTTTGTTCTGTCCTTTGGCGCGTAAAGCTTCAATTTCTTTTGCACTATACTATTGCGTAAAATTAAACTCACCAAGCTTACAACAACAAGTTTTTCCATCATAAATATTGTTGGCGGGACGGTGTGCGTAATAACCTAAACACACTTCTTTTGGATCTTCCAATAAATGCACTAATGCATCAGAAGGAAGGACAACATCATTATCCACCATCAAGACATAATCGGCTTTTTCTCGGATAGCTTGCTTAGCGATATTATTTCGAGCAGTCGCGCAATCATAACCACGGACAAAATCAAATACTACCCAATGCCCGCCACGGTCAAGTCCCCAAAGGGACTTGAACGTGTCGGGGTAAATGGTCTCAAAGGTGGGGATCGCAATAAAGATCTTCACACTTCTGTACCTCAATTATTAGTTAGTTTCACCAGTTTCACCGGTCTCACCAGTTTCACCAGTTGCGCCGGTAGCACCAGTCGCGCCAGTGGCACCTGTTGCACCAGTATTACCAGTAGAACCAGTTACCTTGTCACCCTGATAAACATCATAGTTACCAGCGAGTTCAGTATCTACATAAACGCAAATGTCAGGAGTCATTACAACGCCTACACCGACCTTCTTGTAGACCTGGATTTCACGGCTACGATCCTTGTTGACATATTCATCAACAATGGTAGAACCTTCCATAACAACCTTTACAGGCTTTACAGCACCTGGGAGAATGTAGCAATAGCCAGGATCAATTACCTTGGTAGTATGAGTTGCATCAGTAAAGCCCTGAGGAAGAATATTGAGAACGTGGCCCTTGTAGTTAGCAAAACGGCCCTTTTCCCAAATGGTATTCTTCATTTCATTGGACCAAGCATCCCACTTCTCAGGAAGGATCTTAGCAGCAAATTCTTCGGTGCAATAAATAGTAGGAGTACCATAAGCGGCAGAGATAGCAAGCAAGCGATCGAAAGCCTTCATATCAAAACCGTCAACCTGAACAGTGTTCAAAGCAGGAAGCTGAGTAAGACCTTCCTTAAGAGCAGCACCGATTTCCCAATAAATGAGTTCATCAATACCGTCCATAACGATCTTGGTTACTTCAGCAAAGTCAGCACGACCATCAAGGAACTCTTCGAGGCCGATCTG
>JAEEGL016737247.1_pt1 | contig 134286 bp, 133 predicted proteins | sample 9134231 | NCBI WGS metagenome assembly JAEEGL01 (sample SAMN16246548, study PRJNA631951) | gut metagenome | biome: gut microbiome; feature: rumen; material: fiber-attached | host: Bos | place: Iran: Karaj | collected 2018-10 | reverse complement strand
GAATTGATCTTAAATCCAAAGAAAAAGAATTTATTATAGAAAAAAATAAGAAAGTAGAATTATCAACACAATTAATGGATCATAATGAATCAGTTATAATAGAATGGTATTAATATATAATTAAAATGATCGCAATATTAAAAAATTACGATATACAGAAGAGGAAACAAGAAAAAGGCTTGCCGACGGATATAATAATGGGCTAACCGCTTGTAATTTATCTACCGGGGGAGTCAGCGGAAAAAAATGGATCTTTTCGTTTCTGCAGTTTATCATACATAGAAGATAAGAACGGTCATGCAATTGGAGTAAATATTTATAGGACCGAAACAGACTTTAGCAAAGAAAATACACACAGCGAGTTGTACTTTACTACAAAAAAATAGCTTTTGATTATCTACCGCCCACGGTAAAATGAGCTTCAGGATAATAACACGTAATCTAGAAAGTGTGTTATACTAGTCAAGAGGTTTAAGAATCCCATATAAACCCATATAAACCCATATAAACTGAGGACATGGGTCCTAGTTTAACAACCAATACACAAGGTTTTTATCGACATTTTGCATAATGCAGAATGTCTTTTTTGCTGTTTTTAATCTGTTAGCCAACCAAAAATTACATGGACGGTGTTGTAATATTGACATAACATGGGTTTTATTGTCTTTATGTTTTACCCCAAAATGACATATTTGACACACTTGACACAAAAATGGTCAATTCGAAACGTTTATACACGATTCCTAGTTGCAAGCAAAAGAAAGCATCTACTTGAATAATAAATAGAGATTATGCATAGCGAATCCTATTGCTTTTTATCATAATATGCTATACTAAGCATAAGTAGAGTTGTAAAAATATAGTAACAGCTAACAAAAAGGTCATTATAAACACTATGCATCAGTATAGAACATATATTAGAGTAGGCTCACTTTTAGGTCTCACCCTTCTTTCTGGAGCAATCATTACTGCTCCGAAAGCTTCTGCTGATTCTTCCGGTGCAATTGACATTACTGCTATTCTTCCTACTAACTGTTCGCTAATTGCTACTAATAATAGTTTGGTTAAAGAAGCTACTCCGGGTACGCCAAATACTATTGGTACGGCCAAGTTCAAAGCGACTTGTAATGATGCGGCTGGTTTTGCCATCTATGCTGTAGGCTATACCAATAGTGAATACGGTAATACTGACCTCGTTACCGATCTAGGTGAAGATTACAATATAAAAACTGGTACTGGCAATTCTGGTGATACTTCTAACTGGAACATGACTATAGGCAATGATACGGAAATACAAAGTAATGTAGTAGCTGATATAGCCGAAAGCTTTGATACTGCTCATACGATTCCTACTGTTTATACTAAAGTAGCTTCTTTTACCGCTTCTACTGATCAATCTATTGGTTCTAACCTAACTGCTAAGTTCGATACTTATATTGCTCCTGGCCAACCAGCCTCTACTTATACAGGTAAAGTGAAGTTTACGTTGGTGCATCCGGCTAATGCAGAGGCACCAGATCATTCCCATGGTGTTACAATGCAAACTGTAGCCGAATGGGGTGGCGATATTGTTCAAGGGCAAATCGTTACCGCTATTGATGAGCGCGATGGGGAAGAGTATACCGTAACTAGGCTTGCTGATGGGAAGTTGTGGATGACAAAGAATCTGAGGTTGGATTTTTCTAAGCTTACAAAGTCCGACCAAGAGCTGGAAAATTTGACGAACGGGCCTGCATCTGGCTTCTTTGCCGCCGCTAAAATAGCCGATATGAGTAATTCTTGGTGCACAAACTCAGACTCAAGCTGCACTGATCAGATTCAGTACAATACTTCTAACATAAATGGCGATAGTTGTCCTAGCGGAGATTGTGACGAATATGGCGTCTATTATAACTGGTATACAGCTACGGCTGGGAATGGTTACTATGACATGCCGGGTTATTCAATCGCGCAAGGTGATATTTGCCCGTCTGGGTGGCATCTGCCATCCTCGGATAACGCGCAATCGGTTTATGCCGGGGATTTCTACGATTTAGGTGTAGCTATTAGTGGCGAAACTGCGACGAGCTATTTTGATATTCAATACGCAAGACTTATGCTTGCCGCGCCGAATAACTTTGTTCTTAGCGGTAGCGTTCATGGAACAAATGGGAATATGGAAATTGGAGGGAGAGGCGAAAGAGGAGCGTATTGGTCATCTGTTAAGCACGAAAATAAATGGCATGCCTACTATTGGTATATATCTAATTCAAGTATACAATTAAACAATTATGGAGATGGTTATATCTATTACGGTAACTCAATTCGTTGTATCGCAGATTAGAATCATGATATTTCAAAGGGCACAACCTAAGCGCTGCCGGTCTTTTCTATAGGAACAATCGTATCAACTAAAAAAAACATACTTACTCCATCCGTGCAATAGCATGTAAATAGAAAAGAATGTGTCAAATGTGTCAATTACCTCTAATAGTGTATAGCTAATACTCCCTACGGTTTCAACAGCGTTAACCACGAGCGCCTCGATAGTACCAGCGTCTCCCCAGGTACGTACAGCGGCGATAAGTACAGCGGGTTTGTTGTCCGTTGTCTAGCAGATTAGCTGTTTTCTTTAAAAAACGCCCCAAGACTGGGTCTTGGGGCCGAGGGAATACATGATAGATTGGATTACTGGCTGATGGCGCCATTGTCGCGCCAATATTCGGCGTCGCTCCTGAGCATGTAGGCGTTATCGCGAATCCACTCCATGGCAAGCCTGCCCTCTTTGCCGTCCAGCGAGCCATCTTGAATTGTAAGCGAATGCAGGTTGACAGAAGCGATCCTGCCATTGTGGTCTTTCACGTGGACGTGGAGGCCGTGTGATCCGTAATAGTCATCACGGCAGTGATCAAATGTGGTTTTCAGACCGGTACGAGGGATGTCGTAGTCTCCTCTCATGTTGTTCCACCTCTTTCTAAAATGTTCGCCGCTCGAGAACGATGCTCTCGAGCGAAGCTGTATAATTATAGACTATACTCGTATATTTGTCAGTCTTATCTTATAAGTGTATTGCTAAGTCGATTCCTGAAAAACATAAGGAACATCGCTGCTAACGAGTTATTGAACTAGCCTCGTTAAGTAAAACCGATAAACCAAGCTCTCGAACTGGGTTTAATGCACGCTATTCTTCGCCCGCCTCTCCAGTCTTCAGTGTGCTGACAGCGCTTTTACTGTCTTTTACGGTCACTATTAAGTACTCTTTACTATATACGGAGATTACTTCAATAATACCGGCGACTGCAGTCAGTATGCCCATAACCAAGAATCCACCTATATCTATTGAGTTCGCCATGATAATGAAATATAGCCCGCCTATTAGCTCAAAAATTGTCAAGATAAGCCTAATAATCCAGCGATAATTCCTGTTGTTTAATCTTTTGCAGAGACTAATAACTCCCATAATTCCGTTGAAAGTAGTAAATATACCAACTACGAGATTCAATATCAAATTCATCAAATTCTCATTCAACAGAAGATATATACCAGCTACAGTAACAATAATATAAGCTAAAGACTCAATCGCTTGAAGAATTAAAACGCGCTTCTCGATATCTTTTTGCATCTTATCTTCTAGTTTGTCATAGTTCGCCTTGATGTAGCCGAGGCGGTAAAAAGCCCAGATAGAAAACATCACTCCGGCAGCCGTTACGAGAATTGGAATAGTCTTAGTATCGTTACCGCGACCATTCAGCGCTCCAACCGCCATCATGACGCCGGAAACTAGCATCATCATGGATGCAATCAGCTTATTCTTCATTAGAATTATATACGCACTGGCTATGCGTTTTAATATGATATTCATACTGCGATTATAATGCTTTTTCTTTGAATTGTAACGAGAGGATTTATATTTTTTCAAAGCTTGTAAAATGAAGAATAAGTGACGCAGAAATGAACAACATAAACGACGATATAATGCTAGACATATTATTTCTTGTTTAATTTGCAGGAAACAGGTTGATAGAAAGAATGCTGAAGTCGTATTTAGGTAAAAAACGACAAAACTTCAACAAAATACTTACGTTGTAAAATTATTATGCTATAATGATTATGTAAAAGTGTTGAAAAGGAGTTATTAGAAGTGTTCGGTCTCCGAACAAATTGCGAGGTATATTCCTATTTTAGGCAGATTCGTGATAAACGTCTTTGTTCTATAACAAAAATGCTTCTCATGATCATTGCTTTTTGCACTCCGACTTTATTCTTCTCGGCCACAGCTTACGCCGAAGCGAAAGCCAGCTCAATTACCCTTACTGTTAGCCCAGAGCTCCCTCTCTCATTGAGCATGCTCCCGTCACCATCAGGGGCATTTGCCGAAACCGGCAACAAGACAATCAACGTGCAAACTGATAACTTTAGCGGATACACACTAAAAATCAGTTCGCAAAGTTCAACGTCTCTCACTGCTGTAGAAGCAGAGAATGACGATGCTATCGACTCAATTACCGTAGCATTATCAGAATCTGATTTTAGGAACAACGCAAACTATAATAATAAATTTGGTTACAAGCCAAGTAAAATCGAGAATAGCGGAGTTATAGTCGCTAACAATAACTTCCTACCAATTCCGAGTACGTCGGGCGATATCATAGACATAACTAACACAGCAAACAGCACCAATAATTCCTACACAGTGTCATTCGGTGTTAAAATTGATTATTCATTAACGCCTGGAGATTATAGCTATACTTATATTATCTCGGCTATTGGCAACGACTCAGTATACAACATTCAATATGACCAAAATACAACTGACGCAGTCACCGGAATGCCATTTCCGAACCCGCAAGTACTGACGATCGTTGCTGGAACTTCAGCCGAAGACAGCTACGGGGTCTTAAGCAACAATACGCCAATCAGAGCTAATTATACTTTTGGTGGATGGTGTGATGTGCAACCTACATTTAACACAATGATGAACGATGAAGAATGTGGTGGAATAACATATCAACCAGGTGATCGCTATGAAGTTGACCAAACTGCCGACGGGACAAACATTACACTTTACGCTATTTGGCTTGACGGTGAGTTCCCAGCCGTCTGGAGCCAAACGGGCAAATGCGTATTCCACGGTGATGGTAGTGGCAGCGGAACAGGAGACGAGGCATATCTTATAACTGGGTCTGAGTGTGCCAAATACCACGACAAAAGATTCATTGATACCGGAATAGCACTATATAGTAACACTAACTACCAAAAAGATTACGAAGTTCATTTCACCATTAACGCCTATGATCTTTCTGCGCAAGTAGAAACACAAGCGACTCTATTTAACGATAAATTATCATCCTCCGTTACTGAATCGCCATATGGTGGAAAATCGCCTGGTATTGTAGTACGCGAAAATAGTAGCCATGGCCTAGAAATCAAATCGACTTATGGCGCACCAACTGATCACGCGGAGGTCAGGTATGTTACTAAGACCCCATATGCAACCGCTTATACCGGTACGGACGTACGAATATTTAGAATTAGTGGGCACATTTATACTAGTGTCGATAATGGACCACTAATCGAGCTTCAAGACATAACATCATTCGATCAGCAATTCGGGCTAAGTGCTTGGTTTGGCGCTTATCCTGACAATGTTGATTGTACAGAAAACTGTACGGCAGCCAAACGCTATCTTACTGGAGAACTGAGTAATCTTTATATCAAACTAGGTGATTTCCCGGCAGACGGCATACATGTTATCACATTTGATGCAAATGGCGGAACGCCAAGCACCACCGAATACAATATTTTAGACGGCAATTCGTTAGGTGAATTACCGGCAGTGACACAAAGCGGATGGTTCTTTGACGATTGGTACACAGCACAGAGCGGCGGGCAGACGATCTCCTCTTCTACGGTGCCAACCACAACTACAACTTACTATGCACACTGGTACAAGTCAGTAACTGACGCTCAAATAACTAACACCAGCTTTAGCTTGTTTATAAATGACTCAGAAACCATTGCGATTTCCAACGCGTCGGACATTGAACCATATACATTAGCGTCAAGCGATACATCCGTAGCTACAGTGGATTCTTCTGGCGTGATTACGGCTGTTGCCAGCGGTACAGCTACGATTACAATGACCGGTACGAAGACTGGCGATACGCGTACGATTACCGTAACAGTAGGAAGCATGATAAATGTTGATTTTGATTCGCAAGGCGGAACGCCAGCCACGTATCGAGAACCTGTAGCTAATGGCGGCTCATTTAGCTCCTTGCCTGAACCGACTAAATCAGGCTTCACACTTGACGGTTGGTATACCGGCACGAACGGTACTGGTACTAAACTGACCACCTCTACAGTGTTTGATACGAATACGCCAACGCAGTATTACGCAAACTGGACCCAAACAGTTTATGTATGTAAGATTGCCACTACACGCCATAGCGAACAATGCTCGAGGTCATCGAGAGGTTGTAGAAATGCTGGCTGGGGGGCGAATGCAACGATTGATTATGGCTATTTAATAACTGATTCTTCAATCGTAACCGCTGGCGCCGCATATGATTGCGATGTGGACTACGACGGCACATACGATCCTGACACAGAAAGGTTCTACTATTTTGGCACCGAAAACGGCAATGCTAAACTTGTCTACTACAAAAACATGGCAAACGAGAATTCAGCCAATCCAAGTTTGGCTTACACGGACGCAATTGCTTTACTTCCGAACTATGAACTGGATACGCAACATCCCTATGTTCCAGTATGGGATAATCCGAATTTGGTTAGACACACTACTGGTGATTATGCTGGCAAGGCTGCTCGTTTCATGACCTATCCTGAGATTACAAACGGTCTTTATAGCGGTGGCAATAACCATATAACTCCAAGTGATCCTGCAAGTACTTACTTATTTGAGCAATCTAACTTTACGGTCACCACTAGGACGGATGGCATTTGGCTTGAGCAGCAGACGGATGGCCAGGGAAATATCACGTATGTCAACAGAATTCAAACGATGGGTCTTAGTATAAATCATGGTGCAGTCGGCACAACTTCCGCGAACGCCGCACGCCCGACTATTGAAGTTCCAACTCAGTATATGGAGCCCAATGGTTCTTCAATTCATACTCAAGCAACTGTAACATTTGACTCAATGGGCGGAAGCGCTGTTGCTCAAGCGACCGTTGATATAGGTTCAGCACTTGATACAAATTATCCATCAACGAATCCGACGAAAACTAATAATAAATTCTTCGGTTGGTATACGGACGCAACCTTTAGCACTGAAGTAACACCAGAAACTATCGTGAATGACGATGTAACGTATTATGCAAGATGGATTGGTGATACGACCAACTTCCCGATCGTCTTCTCGGAGATTGATGAATGTACATTCAACTATACTAGTAACATCTCAGGAACTTATTGTCCTTCCGAGCTAAAGAGTAAGAGCTACATAGATACCAATATCAAACTTTTCTCGGCTACAGGTCAAGACGTCAACGATCAGGTCGCGAACTTCGATAAAGATTTTGAAGTAGGTTTTACGATTGTTGAGTTTATTAGTACAGATCAAACTGGCCAGGCATCAGTTGTCAATTCCAAACTAGAGTCGCAGGCAGATGGATATCCAGGCTTTGTGTTTAGAAAGAATAATTCTAATCTGTATCAATTGACAGCTAAATTTAGCGGCTCCACTCATAATGCGTCGCCTTCGGAAGACATCAACTTCAACACCTCTATTCCAGAAGGTAACTTGAAGCAAGTAAGAATCGTCAGGCGCAACAATATAATGTATTATGCCGTAAACGGTGGTACATTAACGCGCTGGTGGGATCTAACTGGCTTCAACAAAAAATTCGATACGGAAGTCTGGTTTGGAGCAATAGACACGGGTAATGGCACTCCAGATCGTCAAATTGTGGGCAAGCTTACAGATATGTATATCCGTCTCGGAACTTACGAGGAAGAGGGCACGTATAAGATTCAGTTCGACGCAAATGGCGGTGCTATCACTTCGGGCGATGCTGTTGCGTATATTAATCAAGGTGATCAAATCGGATCCTTCCCGACAGTTACGCGTGGTGTCTATACGTTGGTGGGCTGGTACGATGAAAATGATAATGTAGTTACAACTGCGACCATTCCAGACCAAGATCATACTTATCATGCGGTTTGGACCGTCAATTCAAGCAGAACTCCCGTAAGCTTCGATGTGGCGAATACTGCGCTTAGTGGGTATCAAACAATTGTAAATGGGTACCAACCGCAGATTACGACCTTTAATGAAGCTGATCCAATTAACAATTCGACATGGGGCGTAGCAAAGAATACTTATCTCAACGCATTGAAAACCAACTTCGAATCGAACAATTGTATGGCAGCGCCAGGCGAAGACTCGCAAATTGACTGGGGTGGTAACCATACCGTAAACTGCTCCAAACCCAATGCATATGATACTGGCGTTTCGACTGGTGTGACTGTATACGAATATGACGTTGCGAATGATGTCGTTAGCCAACAACCTATTACTTACGCAAAATCCGACAATGGACTAATCCACAACTTAATTCCAGGAAAAAACTATTATTGGGAAGATTCAACTGATAGTACGGTTTATGGCGTGGTTTCGGCAACGTCATCGGCCAGCAACCGACGACCGATCGATGTAGGCGATATCTGGAATGCAAGGGATCTTGGTGGCCTTCCTGTAGATACGGATGGTGACGGCACGGCTGATGGCACGATCGTCTATGGTAAGTTGATTCGTGGAGGGCGACTTAATACTACATCTTCGAACATTACGGAGCTTCAAGACCTTGGTATTGATAAAGAATACAACTTGGCTGGAGCAACCGAATTAAATCCAGATGTAAAGTTCAGTAGTGGCAGTTACGTGAATGACGAGGTTATCCACTATCAATTCGACTACGGCACGATTGTAGATAATGAAGATACATACGCAATGGCTCGCCAAGCGGTGACGGATATTATGAACGACGTGATTAGCGGCAACAATGTTTACTTCCACTGCCGCGTAGGCGCAGATCGTACCGGCACAGTAGCGTACATCCTAGAAGGCCTTCTTGGTGTACCAGATGAGCAACGCTACCAAGATTACGAAATTACTTCGGTATCTGGTCTAAATGATAGGACTCGTTACTATGCACAAAAGTCAAGCACAAATAACAAAAAATTCCTGTTCATGATGGGGTATCTAAAGACAAATGCCGATATTCTGGCATGGTATCTTAAAGATACGTCCGATACTGGTGCGCAGGCGAGAATTACCGCCTTTAGAAACGCGATGGTTACGTCAAGCACTCCTGCGTCACCGAATAATTCGCAACAAAGCTTGAATAACACTCAACAGTTGTTCGCCGGAAACAATAGTATCCTTACAAATAATACAAACACAGCAAATACTGCAAACGCAAACGTTGACGATGCTACCTTAGAAAATGAGAGCGAAGAAAGCTATAGTGATCCGCTAGGCGTATCCAGAACTTCAGACGGCGGCAACAATACTATTGCCACTGCCGCTACAAACCCCACTGATTATTCTGCGGTTGTCGGAACTGCTATCGCTGCAGCATCGCTAATTACCCTTGGGGGGACTGCCTATTCTTTAGCAAAGCAAAACAACAGTGATTAATCTATTAACTTGAAAACGTGTTAGAATCATTCTATGAAAACGGAACGAAGTAAAGTCGTTGTCAAATCTGGAATACTATTCATCGTGACAAATTTCCTTTTGGCCGTATTTAATCTTATTGTCGGGCTAATCTCTCATTCCATAGCAATCACAACGGATGCCACACATAGTCTAATCGATGCGGTTTCTGGTGTTCTGGTAATTGCTACCGAAAAAATTGCAGAACGAAAAAAATACGCCGAAAAACGCGAAAGAATTGAACGACTAGCGACTATCGGGATCGCAATAATCATCATCCTGGCGGGTATTCATATTATCTTAGAGGCAATAGAAAAACTTACAGATCACTCGGAAGTAGATTATTCACTCGCGACTATAATCGTACTTATTGGCTCAATCATTGCTAAGCTATTGCTCGCCGTTTATCTCAAAAAACGCGGCCAGAAGTATAAATCGAAAGTTCTAGCTGCATCCGGTGCGGAAACTATGAACGACATGCTCATATCCCTATCGGTGTTAGTTTCAATAATTATTTACTTTATCTGGGGAATTGACATAGAAGCCTATGTTTCACTTGGGATCGCTTTGATCATTTTCAAGATTGGTCTTGAGTTCATCTTCCCGAATCTTTCCAAACATCATCACCACCCTTTAGAAACCGATCCAAGTCACGGTATGTCTTCCGCGGATTCAAATAAAAGGGTTAATAATAGACAATAAAAACTGGAGCCGCGACCGGGCTTTGAACCCGGGACCTCATCCTTACCATGGATGCGCTCTACCGACTGAGCTATCGCGGCAACACAACAATTCTATCATGTTATGAGGCTTCGTGCAACCGATAGAAGGAAAAATATAACAAAACTCCCCAATGTCTTACTGTCGATGTAAAAATAGAAGATGATTCTGATTCATCGAGTTACCATGTCTCATAACTAATAAAAAAGTCCCCGCAAAACCATTCGGGGACTAAGTGATATCGGAAAGCGCTTTCGGGCCAAAGCGGCTAGAGATGAGCGACCCTATCAAGACGCCAAGAAGATTTATCGCACCATCAAGGAGTGCGCTTGATCTTCCTGGAGATATTAACTGTATCGCTTCGTCAAACAAGGCAATGAAAACAGAGAACAGGACCGCAAACCACAAACCAGCTTTTCTCTCAGAGAAACTCCAAAGCGAAGCACGGATAGCTGCAAAAGCCAGAACAAGATGGACAAATGCATGCGCGAACTTTCGAACGTAGAAGTGGAACGTAGAGAGTTTAAAATCTCCAAATATCTTAATAAGAACGCGCCACAGTTTGACTGAGACCTCACGAGATAAAGCCGAACTACCGTCCGCCGCTTGACTTGATAGGAAAACGGTCAGAATCAGCCAAATCGCGAAGAAGCACCACCAGAATGCGCGCTTAAAACGAATTCTTCTCAAATTCATGTTATCTCCTCCTTTCAAAGAACTAGCATATGCTTCAAATAATAATATAATAGAATAATCACACTGTCAACTTGACCCACAAAAAGAGTCGTGCTAATATTAAACACGTGCCGTGATAGCTCAGCTGGTAGAGCAGCCGCCTTGTAAGCGGCAGGTCGTCGGTTCAAGTCCGACTCGCGGCTCCATTTTTGTGGGGGTGAGCTCCCCCTGTTTACTTTTTTAAGATGTTATGATAAAATAAGGAACAATTATGGCAAAGAAGAATAATACTAAGCGCAAACTTGTTGGCCTCGTTTCTGAAGAATCTGGCATTCGTCAGTACTACACCAAAAAGAATACGATGAACACCCCAGACAAACTCAGCCTCAAGAAATACGACCCTATCCTCAGAAAACACGTCGTCTTCACTGAAACCAAGAAAAACCTTGGACGTAACGAAGTCAAAGAAAAGAAACGCTAAAATAACCCCAACGGGGGTTATTTTTTATAAAGAGATCTTTGCTTCAGTCCCGAATCCGACCCTAGACTTAATAAGAACGTTTTCGAAATCGCCTTTGATCTCTTTCAATTTATCAGGAGAAAGCGCGACTCCGTCATCACGTATAATTATGAAATCTTTTTCTACCGAAAGAGAAACCTGTTTTTGGGCACGCTCCATAGCGCCAAACAAAAGTAAATCCAAGGGCTTTCGGACTAAGGATGGCGTATTAATACGTCTAGTTAGATCAGGAAAATCAAGATTAAAGATAAGACTTTTCTTTTCGGCCAGCTTTGAATATTTTTGGTATACTTCTTCAACTATAGTAGATAATCTATACATAAGCAAATTATAACACAGAACTAAACACCAGGAGAGTATTGTTTTAGTCTCCTCCTGTGCTCTTTATAATGCGGATCATGCGAAGCTACTTCAGCCCAGAACGCTTCACTGTGGTCCATATGATTAAGATGGGATAATTCATGTATTATCACGTAATCACGCAGTTTTTCCGGGACTTTCATTAACCCAATATTTAGGCTAATAGTTCTGTTAGTAGAACAACTACCCCAGCGCGTATTCGCATGAGTCAAACGACAACGCCCATAAGAATAACCATACAGTTTAGCATGATACTCCAATCTATATGGAAGATATTCACGCGCTTTGCGCATTAATATCTTCTTTTTTGCATCACGAGCTCTCTGCGTCGTCGGATCGTTAACGGGTAGTTTTTCACGAATGATGTCTCGGTTGCGATCTAGAAATCTTTTTATAAGGAAATTCGAAGAGTGCTTAGGCACCGACATCTGTAATCTTCCGCTCGTTGAAATAGAAAAACGAATGCCAGTCGAAAGCGGGTTTTTCCGTACGATAACCTGTCCAAATTCTTTATCTTCAATTATCATAAAATTCAGGAATCAGAAACAAGATAGCTCAAAGTATAAACAGTATTGAAATAATTAGGCGAGTTGTGTCAAGACGTGGCGCAACTGAGTTTCGAACGTGTGTTTACCAGAAAGGACAATTGGCGCTTCAACCTCACTTGGAGCTTCCATGCGTCCAATGCGAGTTTCATATTCTTGTTTGGCCTTTGTAGCACTACGATTCTTGATCTTAAGACGTTGGCGAATAGTATTCACATCGGTCTGAATCCAGATTAAGCTTGGATTATAACCAGCGTGACGTAAAATGTTTCGAACCTCGGTCCTTTCGCGCTCAGTATCGAGAATTCCTTCAATGACTAAGGTTACGTTAGTCTTAGCTAATTGCTCCAAAAGGAACAAAATTGTCTTTCGATCTAGTTTGTTTTCTCTTTCCAGCTCCCCGAGATCGAAAAACGCGGCGTGGAATTTTTTTGAAAACCGCTCAGCAAAAGTAGTCTTTCCGCTACCAGGGGCACCGAAAACTAAAATTGCTCTGGGCTGTACCTTATTACCTTCCATACTGCCTCTATTTTATCACATTTTTTGATTTTACAATACCTTTTACGTAAAATCAGAACAAATATTCAAGATAGTCCTTGAGCATTCTCGTCCCAGATATTATTGGGAGATAGGCAGCAAGCTGTCTCTTTATTAAATATTCAAGATCGAAATCATTTTCCCACGCTGAAGCAGCTTCTTCCATGCGTTGATATAATTGTTCTACCTCTTCATTTTCGTTCAACCCAGAAACATTCAAGTACGCATCAGCAGGACCATCGGCAACGCCACCATCATGAGTAGAAATCAAAAGACAGAGATTGCCAATGTCTTTCTCCCAGCTCGTTCCACAGGCTTCAAGGCCAACAATAGGCACATTAATTGAAACATTAGATCCGACAGATAACGCACGAGCTAATTCCTCGTCATAGTCGGCAATATAGTGAACGTGAGTGGAAAGGAATTCATCGTTCTGGACTTTCTCCAGCACTTCATTAAGGCGCTTCACCATCCGCTCATCGCCTTCATGGACGCGACCAGTAAGAATATAATGTGCATTGTGGTTCTCGAGAATTCTCTTTAACTTCTCAGGGTCGGTAAATGGCAACCACGGGCGTTTATAGTCAACAAAACGACGCTTAAAATCAAACACAAGCTCATTGGGCGCAAAATTGAGTATCACTCCATTTTGATCTGGCCTATGTGACAAGACCTTATTCATGAATTCGCGTCCTTGGTTCTTCAAGTCACGAATATGATCTGAATCTATCGTTTCGATTTGCTCAACGTAATCTTCTGTTGGGAGACAGAATTTATCCAAAACATCAATTTCTTTGAAGTATTTCACCGTGTTAGGTAACACCCAATAAGGCATATCAATCCCGTTTGTCACCGCCTTAAACTTCACTTTCTCACCAGAAAGGTCATGATAGTTCGCGACTCGGGCATGAAGTTTAGAAACGCCACTACGAAGCTCTGCTATCTCAATCGTAACGGACGATAAGCGGATTCTGCCGTTTTCAAACTTATCAGAGAGCCATTTCTTAACTGCACGAGACTTAAGATTCGGGAATACATAACGTTCAAATTGGTCATAACTGAAGGAAGCCTCTGCGGCTTGGACCAGAGTATGGTTGGTATATAACGTGTGCTTACGTGTATAAACGACCGCTTCGTAAAAATCCATACCATTCGATGCGAGCTCATCTAGCCTGGCGAGCGCAGCGAAGAAAGTGGCAACCTCATTAAGCTGCATGATGGCTGGTTTTAATCCAACCAACTTCAAAGCCTGATAGCCACCAAAACCCAAAGCAACCTCTTGATAAAGCCGATGGTCGCCACAAGAATCGCCAGAGTACAGTTCACCGAAATTCGGTTCTGTAATGGCGAGGATGCGCGTAGATTTAAACTCCTTTTCAATAACAGAAAGTTCGACAATATCTTTGTTACACTTAATATTAACAGTATCAATTAATTCAAAACCGAATCTTCCATAATCAACAGGCACGGAAATATTTGAAGTCTTACCATTCTCAAACTTTTGATGTAGCTCGCGTGGATAAAAAGGCGTTATCAGAGTTAACGGCACGTTCATTTGCTCAGCAACGCGCCTTGTATCGGCAGCTAAGATACCTAAGCCACCCCCACCGCGTATGCCATTCATCTGGTCATACAACTCGATTGTCCAGTAAGTGTAAGGACGATCCTCAGAAAGGGATTTAGTTAGATGTTCACGTTTAATTGCGGCGTAAAATTCCTCTACGTCTTCGATTGTTTCCAATCTATGTCGAGACTTCAAAATCATAAACCCATTTTAGCATAAGAATTTTATTAGGGCAACAAAATAGCAGGATTTTCAGCAGACGATATTGTTGACTTTTTAAAACAATTATGCTATAATACGGGCAATCTTGTTCGAAGGGGGGATAAGAAGAGATGTTTAATTTGGATGCGTTCATCTATAAGTTCAACGACGATAATCGTTCTCTTGGGCTTGAAGTGACTTTCGTCCGCACCGTCAAAGACAAGGAACCCATCGCACTCTACGTGCGTTATCCGCGCTTGTTGGTCGCTAAGGCTTACGAAAACACGGCCGACTACGCAGAGCGCTACTGCTCCTGGCAGAATTTCATCACCTACATCAACAACATTGGCCACGGGACTGTTATGCTTAGCTCGGATCGTACCGCGTTCGAACGTGGAATTATGAACTTTGATATTAATCCCAAGGACGCAGCGTACACTCCTGATGCCATTGCCGGTGTCATGAGCGCAGTGAGCAAGGTGCTCAAAGAAGGACTCTAACGAAACGCAATCCAGTTAAACATACCCGACCCGCTTCCAGCGGGTCATTTTATATGTTAATATATATATTAAGTAATTGGAGGTATAATGGAGAATTCGGAAACAAAAACGTCCGGTGAGCGTGCACCTGAAGAGTTAGAAAGGACTCGTGAAGAAAATAGAGTAACCGGCGAAAAAGTCATTTCTCTAGCAAACGGTTTCGCTAACAGAGGCGAGATTATACATGCGAGCGAGCTGTATAGAAGACAATATGCACCAAAACCAGAAACATTTGCTGGGATCGATGGAATGACGGCAGACGAAATAGCCGCCGATCAAAAAGTAGTTGAGTTTTTGTCGAAAAGAGACGAAGCAGATAAACTCAAAAAAGCAGACTCTGCTTTTGCAGAATTATTAGTCATTGAAGGAATAAACGGTGCAAATGGGGGTGAAGATTGGTTCTATGATGCCGAACGTTTTGGCGAAGAAGCGGGTCATCGCCCAATTACGGCTATTCCAACAGCGGAAATTGATGACCGTTGTGGTCACGTTGATATCGTTGCCGTAGCTAAGAACGATGCGCTATTTGGTGGCGAAGCAATACCTTTCGCAATCGACGTAACAATTCGAGATAAATACAGTGAACTTATGAGACCAGGAGGCGAACAACAATGGCGAAATAATGTAGAAAAATCAGATAAAAAGTTTGGCTGGATTCATATGTACGGTAAGGCTGGCCAGAAAAAGGGTGAACCAACCCGCAATCCGTCACAATCTGAATTCGACCGCCGTATTTATGGTCCAGCTGGCGAACGCAGTAACGGACTTAAGATTCCTGGTTTTGCCTCAGTCAAATACTACGAAGACACTAGTAGCCCAGAACCAATTCGTGAAAAAGGTCGCATATATGTTATGCCGCGTTTTGTTGTTGGCTTTGAAGGAAGGACGCTCGAAGTTCTTAGAAAGGGCGAGCCCAAGGAGACAGACAATAGTGATCCGATGCAATTCCTTGGTGCTCTTCGTGAATACGGCGAAGAAATAACAAAAGCTCGTTGGTGCGTTGTTATGGAAATTGCGCAGCAAGCAAAAGATATAGACAATTATGTCTCTAACCTCACGGAAGCAGAAATCGCCGCAAGACACATGGATCCCGCAGAACTCGCTGAAGCGAGAAAGCAGATCAGGTCTTTGCGCACTTATTTTGAGGACGCCGTGAGACTAGGCGAGGAAAAAGCCAAAAGAGACAATGTCACTAGGTTTGGAATGAAATTGGCAGACAATGATGTCGTACTCGCCACAATTGCCAATGAGAGTGCTAGAACTTATGAGCGACAGAATGTGAGTGTTGCGGCGTCATAAGGTACTATATTTTTCTAGAAAATTTGCTATACTAAAAACAAGCATAATTATTTAAGGAGGATAATAAATGGATCAACAAAATACAGCACCTGCAGCAGCGCCTGCCCCTGCAGCGCCAGCTGCAACACCAACAGCTGCTCCAGCGCCAGCAGGGAATGAAAAACGTATGAATAAACATGTTTTTGCGTGGGTATTTACATGGCTCCTAGGTGGCTTTGGAGTAGATCGTTTTGTTCGTGGCCAGGTTGGTCTTGGCATTTTGAAGCTCCTCACTTTTGCTGGCTTCGGCATTTGGGCGCTTATCGATTGGATCATTGCCTTGACAAAAGTTTACGGCAGCTCATATGGCAAAGACGAAGATGTCGTATTTATAAACGGCAAATATTCGAAATAATATATCAAGTATAGTTATAAAACCGCCCCTTATGGGGTGGTTTTTGGACGTAACTTAGAACAATTACAGCCTAGCTGTTGACTTTTTATTATTCTTATGCTATAATTAAAACACAATTTGCTGCGCAATTAAAACGAACTTTAACACAGGAGGGAATCGGGATGAGTAACTCGAAAAAAAACCTGGTATTCTGGATTGCATTCGGAATCGCCGCAATCTGTCTGATGTTCGGTACACTGAATGCTCGCAGCGACGAAAAATATGCGTCGGAACAGTACCCTGATAATGCAGTCACTATCGCTCGTGAAACTGGCATCGAAGCCGCCAAAAAAGCTGGCGTCGAACTGCCGCGAGTTTCGCGGAATGAAATCGAAGTGCAAAGAGAAGAGCTGGGTGACAATCGGCCCATAGTATACTGGTTCAGATTGTATCCATCAGTTCTTTACACCGAAGTGAATGGAGAAGTAAGATACCTCGTCCCGGAAGACGCTATACTCGAATACAAGGATAACCAGGAATTCATAAAAGAATATTCCTACCTCATGTTTTAAACAACGCCTCCTGTCCGGCCCTGTAGACCTTTTTAAGGTCCGCAGGGCCTTATTAATGTTTGGGGCCAAAAAATAAAAAAGCGCCCCGTGGGGGCGCGTTGACTATCCGATTGGTTGTTTTAAAGCTGCGTATTGAAGAGGTTACGCAATTGGTTAATGACGTCATCTGTCGGTGCATTAATCAGTGCGGCTTCGTTCAGGCCAGCTTTCATATTGTGAACATTCCCTCCATGATTCCAATGAAGATCCCCTACAAGATTCCTCATAGCCCTCTTGGGATAATATAGCTATTCGATTTTCGTCCCTTTAGACCTGTTGCAGCGCCTGCCCCAGCTCCTGCGGCAGCCCCTACACCAGCAGGAAACGAAAAACGCATCAATAAGCACATCTTCGCCTGGGTATTTTCTTGGCTCTTAGGTGGCTTAGGTATCGACCGCTTCATGCGCGGACAAATAGGATTGGGTGTCGTTAAACTCCTTACCGCTGGCGGTATGGGTATTTGGGCTCTTATCGATTGGATTATTGCCCTCACTAAGGCTTACGGCTCAGCATATGGCAAGGACGAAGATTTTGTCTTTGTTGACGGAAAATGCACAAAATAACATCGTCTGCTGCGCACTAACCACCCCTGTGAGGGGTGGTTTTTATAGACTTAAAGTGTTATGGGACAAAACTATCTAGGCTATTGACTTTTTAAGACGTTTATGCTATAATATTCTGTATAGCTTGATGCGGCTTAGCCGTAAAAACAGTTCAAGCTCGAGGGAGGATATTAACATGAAGACGAAGAGAATGACAGCCATGATTTGTGCATTTATTGCAATCGCCCTGGTAATCACCGGCATCGCATGCAACGCAATCAGCAATACGCAGGTCGATAAAACCTCCGTGTGGAACATCGAAGAATCCCGTGTACTCGGTCGCAAGGCCGCCGCAGATGCCGGAATCGTGTTGCCCCAGGTCACCTGGAACGACATCGAGAATCAGCGCGAAGCCGACCCGGAAGGAAGGCCGAGCGTCTACTGGATCGGGAGTGATATTCTCTACACGCGCGTTGACGGTGTCGAGCTGGAGCTCACGCCTGCCGAAGCCATCGAGCGCTACGGCGCAGACGAACGCTTCGTCCGCGAATACGCCTTCCTGATGATGTAATGATTCGTCTCAAATCCAACCACAAATAATAGCCCCGCAAAAGCGAAAAGCCCGCGGGGCTTTTTCTTTGTCATTGACAAATTGGTTAAACAGAAAAATTGACATCCACTACGGGCGCCAATCGGTGCACTCTTAGGGTCGTTATTTTGATGGTTTTCCAAAGTCGCGTATTGATCTTGAAAATCGAATATCGAATTTCGTTTTGCGATACAACACCATTCGTCCTCATGAACATCTGAATTATCATCCCCGGATTTATTTGAAATGAGCAATTTGAATAGTTAGTTCTTGGAGAAAATGGAGTGATTAACAGCGGTGTAAAAGAAAAAGTCGGAGGTTCATTCCCCGACTTTTTCAAATTTTTCTATCTTTTTTCAATTATCTTACATATGACTTTAATAGCTTTTCTCTGAAGATTGGATTCAGGGGTTCAGATATGACGTACTGTATCACTCACACCGTTATTTCTAGGCACGCCCAAGTGTGGGAAGCTGGTAAAACTCCATCTAGAGGGAGTTTTATTTTATGGAAAAATCCTTATTGTATTTTCCAAAAATATAGTACAATAAACATAAGTAGAGTGTCATAAACATAAATACACATAGTAATTACTAAATAAGGTCATTTATATAGCTATGCATAAAACAAAGTCATATATAGGAGCAGGAACTTTGCTTAGCCTCACTCTTCTTTCCGGTGCAGTCCTTTCTGCTCCCAAAGCAAGTGCCGACACCTCAGGCACAGTAGACATCACGGTCAATGTTCCGGCAGCCTGTACACTTTCTGCTACTAACAACACTCTCACTAAGACCATTAATCCTGGTACTAGTGATACTATTGGTATTTCTAACATTAAAGCTCTATGCAATGATGCTAATGGCTTTGCTATTTACGCTGTGGGTTTTACTGATAGTACATATGGTAACACCGACCTTGTTACTGATCTGGGCAGCAACTATAGTATTCATACTGGCACTGATACATCTGCTTCTAACTGGAATATGACTATTGATAATGATGATGTAGCAAATGATCATGTTGCTACTATAGAAAACGACTTTGACGAAGCTCATATTATTCCAACTACCTATACCAAGATTGCCTCCTTTGCTTCCGCTACTGACCAATCCATTGGTTCTAATATAACTGCGCAGTTTGATGCTTACATTGCTCCTAACCAAGCTGCTGGGACTTATCAAGGGAAGGTGAAGTTTGTGTTGGTGCATCCCACAAGTGCAGAAACTCCATGCCCACCAAATAACATCTGCTATATGGCAAATGGTGCCGATGAAGGTTCTATGGCTCATCAAACCTCGATTGATGATGGAACTACGGCAGGGTTTAACACTTACATCGCTTCTGGGAGTGAAGTTACCCTTCATGCTTCCAACTTCTCCCGTGCTGGCTACGGCTTCACTGGCTGGAACACTAAAGAAGATGGTACTGGTACTCAATATGGCCCAATGCAAACCATCACCTTTACAGAAGATATGAGCACTAACGGTCTCGTCCTTTTCGCTAACTGGAGGGCTGCAGAGACTGGTGTGACTATGCAAACCTTCGATACAAGCGCTTCACCATACTCCACCATGTCTAATGGTTCTATCATCGCCCTCAAAGATGCCCGTGATAACGATGTCTATGCTGTAGCTAAACTTGCTGATGGTAACTGGTGGATGATCGAGAACTTAAGGCTAGATTCTGACGCCAACATTACGCCTTCTAATACTCAGAGCAATAATGGAGCGTTTGGCGGTGTCTTCACAGGATTAGCACAGTCAGAGACTTATTTTTCTAGCTCCGCAAGAGCCAACTCTCTTTACACCGCTGATACTACCTCTACAAACTTAAGAATTATTGCCGGTAATAACCAGAGTAGCCGTATTCCGCGTTACAATAACAATAACACTACTTCTCGTACATCCAACAACTCTACGTCTGATGCAAATGTCTATAGCTATGGAAACTACTACACCTGGTCTGCTGCTGTAGCCGATACAGGGGACTATGCTACAAGTAACCAATCCATCACCAACACCTCTCTCTGTCCTACTGGTTGGCATCTCCCCAAAGGCGGTGACAAATCAAACGAATCTAACAATGAATGGTGGAACCTCGTAATTAATGTTATGAACGGTACTAAACCATCTAATTATGAATCAAATTCTTTCTTACAGTATACTTCGAATAGTCCTGAAGGCGTAACTGCCTCTAAGGCTATCAGAAGTTTTCCTAACAATTTATTATTTTCTGGGATTCAAGGAACGTCGTCCGCCAGGCGTGGCACATTCGGCAGTTACTGGTCTAGTACCAACTTCGGCACCCAATATGCTTATGATGAGTGTTTCGCCAACAACTATCTCAGTACTTTTATCGATGCTAAATACGATGGGCACGCTGTGCGCTGCCTCGCTGACTAAACCTTTCCTCAGGGTTTTCAAGAGTAACAGCCGTGGCTCTGTCTTACGCCAGTGGTGTAGACTATGCGAGAGGTAGTATTCCAAAAACTACAAAACCCCTGTTTTACAGGGGTCTTGTAGCGGGCAACAACGTATCGTTATTGCACATGTTTCTGGCTGGGGATGAGGGATTCGAACCCCCGAATGGTGGGACCAGAACCCACTGCCTTACCGCTTGGCGAATCCCCAGTATTTTCTGACTTAACAATTATACCACCATTATAATAAAAACTGCAAGAAAACCAAAGTAAACATACATAAGAAAAACGGAGATATATACCATATAGCAAACTAGACTCTATTTGCATTTTCGCCAAACTATGGTAAAGTATTAATATGAATAGAAGCGACAAAAACAAACACAAAAGTCCGAAGCTAAAACCAAAATCGATAATAGCTAAAACTATCGTCATATTTGCAGCCTTAGCTATGCTATTTTCCGGCTACAAAATCGTCGTTTACTTCATTGAATCTGCTCAGACTAAAGCAAGAATCGCTGAACTTGAGACTATCGGCGAGCCAACTGAAATTCCCAGCGAAAACGAACAGAGCGCGGAAGCAATCTGCGACGAGAATGTATCTGAAAACCCGGATTCTATCTGTAACCCAGAGCGAAACCAAGAACTACCTAATGCATATTGGCAATATCTAAACACATCGCTTTTATCTGTCAATCTAGAAGCGTTAAAACATGAAAACACCGACACTGTCGGCTGGATCCAGGTTCCCGGCACCAATGTGAACTATCCTTTTGTTCAAACGAGCGACAATACTTTCTATTTGTCTCATTCCTTTGATAAATCCTATAATATGGCCGGTTGGGTATTCCTCGATTATCGTAACTCAAAAAACTTAGACCAGAAGAATAATATAATCTATGCCCACGGACGTATTGATAATGCAATGTTTGGATCGCTAAGATGGGCCCTTAACGACAATTGGCTAAATAATGCAGAAAACCACGTTATTCGCACGGTATCAGAAACAGGCTCAAAGAACTGGCAAGTTTTTTCGATATATAGAATCAAGACAACATCGGACTACTTGAAGACATCTTTCACATCGAACAATTCCTTTACAGAGTTCATTAAAATGATAAAAGGCCGATCAGTCAAAGACTTTGGCGCAGAAATAGACAGCAGTATCCAGATTCTTACGCTATCCACCTGCTATAACGACGACGATAAATTAGTTATTCACGCTTTTCGACTCGAAAACTAATTAAACACTTCACAGTTTGATAAAAACATGCTACAATGCTCTTGACAGTCTTGAGAGAGACTATTTTTTATTGAGTAATAACGCTCAGAAAGGAAAGTATGGCGAACATTACCCGTATCAAAGCTCACGATCCGGCAAAGCCACTCGATGAGCCGAGAGCTCCCAAAAAACCGAAGGAAGAAAAGCCAGAAAAAGTTGCCAAAACAGACAAAAAAGCGGATAAAAAAGTAAACAAAACAGCAACAAAGGCTAAAGATACCCAAAAGAAACCATTCATTTTGATTCGTCCATTTGTGGCATTTGGTCGTTATTTGCGTGACTCATGGCGTGAACTCCGCCAAGTCCGTTGGCCAAACCGAAAAGTTACATGGAAAATGGTTTTAGCAGTCTTTGTGTACACCGCATTATTTATTACAATTTTAGTTTTATTAGACATTCTTTTCGACTGGGTCTTTAGTTTAATCTTAAAATAAAGGAGAGATAATAAATGGCAGTAAACAGATATGATGACACCCGCGCATGGTATGCTATTTCAACCTACGGCGGGTATGAAGATAAGGTGGCTGATTCGATTCAGCAACGCGCTAAATCTGTCGATTTTGCGGACAAAATTTTCGACGCAATCGTTCCGAAAGAAAAACAGATTGAGATCAAGAATGGCAAACGCAAAGTAGTCGACAAAAAAATCTTCCAAGGTTATGTTCTAGTTGAAATGAAGATGTCAGATGAAACTTGGTATATCATTCGTAATACGCCAGGCGTAACCGGTTTCATCGGTACGGGCACTCAACCGACCCCAGTTTCTGAGAAAGAAATTGCAAAGATCAAAAAACGCATGGGCGTTGAAGATCCAAAATATTCAGTCAATTACGAAATTGGCGAAGTCGTCTCCGTCACCGATGGTCCATTCAAAGGATTTGAAGGCGCAATCTCCGAGATTGATCAGGTTAAAGGTAAGCTTAAGGTCATGGTGTCTATGTTTGGCCGCGAAACGCCGGTCGAATTGGACGCATTGCAAGTTGCAAAAATCTAGCCTTCAAACTAATACAAAAAGTCCTGCGCGAAAATCACAGGATTTTTTAAACTATAGACAAAAATAGGAAAACTTGCTATAATTGTCCCCGTTACGCATTCTATAGAATAAACTTAAACTAGGAAAAATTTCATGGCTAATAAACAAGTCATCGGTAATCTCAAGTTACGTATTCCTGGCGGTAGGGCAACAGCCGGACCTCCAGTTGGTTCCACCCTTGGTCAATGGGGCTTAAACATGATGGATTTCATTAATCCATTTAACGAAGCAACCAAAGAATTCATGGGCAAGAACGTTATCGTCCATATCAAAGTTTACGAAGACCGCACTTTCGATTGGGTTTGCCTTGGGCAACCTGTCGACGACTTAATTCGCGAAGCGATCAAGCTCGAAAAAGGCTCCGGCCGTCCAAACACAGAGAAAGTCGGCAAAATCACACGTGCACAACTTGAAGAAATTGCAAACAAAAAAATGAAACAAATGAACGCAATTGATCTTGATGGTGCCGTAAAAGTTGTTGCCGGAACCGCTCGTTCAATGGGCGTCGAAGTAGTAGACTAAAATAGACCATTATAATAACTCCGAGGCTCTCCTTGGAGTTATTTTTATGCAAAACCCCGCCACAAAGGCGGGGTATTAGTTAGGAGGCTAAGGATATCAGTGTATATACGGCAAGTACGAGCGAGAGCGAATCGAGTCGGTCGTAGAACCCACCATGGCCATTGCGACCACCAAGCAGACCTTCTATCTGTTTTAGGACAGGCGTATTAGCCTGGACGATGAAATCATTCGAATCTTTCACGCCGAACCGGCGCTTGAAGTAACTCTCTGTGATATCGCCCAAGAAAGCAACAGGCACCATCCAGATGTGACTTAATTGCATGCCGGACCAAAAATAGACAGCTACGAAACCAACCAGAATACCAATCACGCTACCTTCCCAGGTCTTTTTGGGCGAAATCTGCGGAAATGGCCTTGATTTGAAAAGACATCCACCAAGTAGATTGCCAAAGAAGTATGCTCCTACGTCAGTTGAAGCGCATGCGATCACGATCGTGCCAAGCAGAGAGATCTCGATCCCGGAAACTGATAGAAGCGCGAGCAGAAGTGCCATGAAGAGCAGACAGACAAACGTAAGGTCGCTTCCCGACGGAAAGAAGAAGGAATAGAGAACAATACTGCATAGTTCGACGACGGCCATTATGAATCCAAATGCCAGGATCGTTTTCAGGATTATGCCGTCGAAAAAGCAATATGCGGGCACCAGAACCACAACCATCAGGATTGAAACCAACAGTCTAGTTCTGAAGCCATCCGAGTTCAGGAATCGTCCCATTCTTAACCCTCCCTTTTAAATTGCTAGCCCCCTATCTCTGTCATTATTATAATGTTTATCTACAATTACGCAAACATAAGCGTTGAGGAGGGCAAACCTCATTTGCTTTTTGAAGCAATATTTGCTATAATATACACATTATAAAATTCATGTTGGGAGGGGATTCCCCGTTATTACCACAGAAAGGATTCAATCTTATGGCAGACGCCAAAGAAACCGCTCCAGTTGAAGAAGCGAAAGAAATCAAAGATGCTCCAGTAGTAGAACCTGTTGCTGAAGAAAAAGAAGAGAAATTTGCAAAGTCTGGCAAAAAATCCAAGAAACACATCGAGGAGGTAAAAGCCGAAGAAGAACGCCAAGCTCGCAAAGTTGAACGCGCCGCTGAAGAAGCAGAGGCTGAAAAGAAACCAAAAGGTGCAAAGCCAGTCACTCGCCCACTCATCGAACGCCGTGGTAAAAACTATCGCAAAGCTTTCGAAAAAATTGAAAAAGGCAAAATCTATACGCTTGCCGAAGCCATGAAGCTCGCCGTGGAAACAAACCCAACTAAGTTTGACGCTACGGTCGAAGCACACGTGCGTTTAGGTGTTGATCCGCGCCAAGCCGATCAGAACATTCGTACCACGGTTGTCCTTCCAAATGGTAACGGAAAGACCGTTCGCGTTGCTGTGTTTGCGCCACTTGATGCCGCAAAAAAGGCCAAAGATGCTGGTGCAGATATCGCAGAGGACGTCGAATTCCTTAAGCGCCTCGATAAAGGCGAAATCGCCTTTGATGTGCTCATCTCGACGCCACAGTACATGCCTAAACTGGGTAAATATGCCCGTATGCTTGGTCCAAAGGGTCTCATGCCAAATCCAAAGGCTGGAACAGTCACTATGGATATTGAAAAAGCCGTTAAAGAAGCTAAAGCCGGTAAGGTTGAGTATCGCGTCGATAAACAATCCATCGTTCATATCGGTCTTGGTAAAACCAGCTTTGGTGCTGATAAACTCTTAGAAAATGCCAATGTTTTCTTTGATTCCTTGAAAGCTCAGAAGCCAGCATCGCTTAAAGGAAATTACGTTAAGTCCGTATATATCACAACGACCATGGGGCCATCTATCGCCGTAGAAAACTTATACAGCTAATTACTAGACAAACAGCAATTATTCCCCCGATAGGGGGAATTTTTGTATATAATATATATACGTATATATGTCAAAGAAAGGGTCCATCTACAAGAATCGACGCGCTATCGGTGCATTAATTGCGATTTTAACAGCTGTAGTGGTCGTATTGTTAAACCCAAATTCGTATAACACATATTTCGAGCATGACGACAGTTCATTCGACTCGGCTGAAAGCGGAAATCTCGAACCACTTGGTGCTAGCAGCGATTCTACATCCGATAACGATGCGCCACTTGCGACTGAAGTTTTGGAAAAATTAGAAGTTAAAGGTAGAGCACCAAAAACAGGTTATTCCAGGGAGCAATTCTACGAAACATGGCCAAATATTGATGGCTGTTCTCTGAGGCAGCATATCATAAAACGAGAACTCGGCGACAGCGCAGTTATTTCGGAGACCAACAACTGCACTGTCTTGTCAGGTGAATATAACGAACCATATACAGGTTCGCATATGATTTTCTATCAAAAATCAGACATTTCAAATAAAATACAAATCGATCATATTGTCGCACTCTCAGACGCATGGCAAAAAGGAGCCCAACAACTATCCAAGGAAGAACGATACGATTTTGCTACAGACCCACTAAATCTCATAGCGGTAGAAGCGAAGGCGAACCAGGACAAATCCGATGGAGATGCAGCAACTTGGTTGCCGCCTAATAAGCAGTTTAGATGTGTTTATGTTGCACGACAAATCTCTGTAAAGTTCAAATATGGACTTTGGGTCACAAAAGCCGAAAAAGAAGCAATCTATAACGTTCTTTCAAAATGCCCGAACGAGCCAGCAGTCGGTATATCACTATAAAGGTAGATAATGTGCTATGATTATTAAGTAGAACATGAAAAAAACAAAGGTCCCATCTACTGTCACAGTTAATCGTCGCGCTCACTTCGACTATACGCTTGGAGAAGAGCTTGTTTGTGGCATGAGTTTAAAAGGACCAGATGTGCGGCTAATCCGCGACCACCACGTTCAGTTAAAAGGGTCATTCGTAACAATCAGAAATGGGGAGCTTTGGCTTAATAACTTGACTCTTGGCGCTGATACCGCTCCAAACATTCGTTTGCTAGCCACAAAAAAGCAAATCGCGGTCTTAGAGCGCGAAAAAGTTGCAGGGTCAACGATTGTCCCAATTAAACTTCTCGGCGGCGGTCGTCATATTAAGCTAGTTATTGCAGTCGGAAAAGGAAAAAAGAAGTACGATAAACGAGAAACCATTAAAAAGCGAGATATAGACCGTGGAAAATACAATTAGACTTTTTTCTTGGAATGTTAATGGCCTCAGGGCAGTGCTTAGAAAGGGCGCACTTCAAACATTTCTCAAAGAGCAAAAACCGGATATCCTCTGTTTGCAAGAAATAAAATGTAAATCCAATCAGCTTGACCTATTCGAGGCTGACGCATTGAAGGGATACGAAGTTTTTTGGCACCCAGCTGAAAAAGCGGGATACTCCGGCACAGCAATAATGGTAAGAAACAACTGTAAAGTCCAAACAAACAAACAATATAATCTCTGTAATGGATTGAATGAAAAGGAAGGAAGAACAATCATCTTAGAGTTCTCTAAGTTTTTTCTAGTTAATGTTTATACCCCAAACAGCAAGCCCGATCTGTCAAGGTTAAAACTAAGGCATGACGAATGGGACCCCGAATTTAAGGAACTGCTAAAAACGTTCGAAAAAGAAAAGCCAGTCATTACATGCGGCGACTTTAATGCGGCGCACGAAGAAATAGATATTGCTCGTCCAAAAACAAACCATCATAACGCCGGTTTTACAGATGAAGAAAGAGAAGGAGTCACGAATTTATTAAATGCGGGTTTTATCGATACTTTTCGTTCCAAGAACCCAGATTCTGCGCGATATACATGGTGGTCACATTGGGGTAAAGCGCGTGAAAATAACGTCGGCTGGCGGATCGACTATTTCTTCATTTCGGGATTGCTAAAAGAAAACTTGAAAGAAGCAGAAATATACGAGCAGATACTTGGTTCTGATCACTGCCCAATATCAATTACTATGGAGTTTTAATAATGCCAAACAATGCACCATACTGGCACAAGCCCGACGAAAAAGAATTAGAACACGCCCTAGAGCTTACCTGGAATTTTCCAGAGCAAAAGCAAAGCGTGATTAGTATTGTTGGTGGCAACGCATCAACATTTTTAACAGAAGTAAAAACCGCAGAATATGTCTGTAAGTCTTTTTCATTCATCAAAAGTGTCAAGAATCATTTTCCGGACGCCTTAAAATCAAAACTGCCGCCATTAGACACGCTTTACTTTTATAATTCGACTGACTCTGGCTCATTCGCATCATCACCTGAATTTCGTCGCGCGCTAGATGATTCCGATGCTGCAATACTACTTGGCGATTTTTCGAAAAACTCAATCACTTCTATTGCTGTTTCCGAACTAATCAAAAACTCGCCGGATATACCAATCGTATTCGCACGCGACTCTGCCGAATTAGTTGCTCAAGAAATGCCCAATTTCATCGAAAGAGAAAATCTATATTTCATTCTTTCCATGGCAAGTCTCCAAAAAGTTTTTCGTACGCTATACTACCCTCGTCCAATTATGTTGAGCCAGCCAATCTTTCCAATTGTTGAAACGCTTCATAAGTTTACCCTTTCGTACCCTACGGCGATCCTAACATTCCACGAAGGGAAAGTAATATGCGCCAAAGATGGTGATGTAATTACAGTCGATTTGGACAAAACAAAATTTACTCCGCTCTCGTTATGGTCGGGAGAACTTGCGGCCAACCTAGCAGTTTTCGCTATATTCAATCGGAAGAATACGCTTGAGTCGATGATTGCATCCATAAAATACGATAAACTACGAACGTTGTGATATAATACTAAAGTTAATATCAAGAAGGGGCTAGGGAACGGCCCAATGAACCCCTACCAACCTATCATATTAAGGTGGTAATTCCGACCAAGAAAGGAAAGATATGTTCTACCGAACCGCCGAAAGCGTTTCACCAAAACACCCAGACAAACTTTGCGATCAAATCTCAGATGCAATTCTAGATGCCTATCTTGCGCAGGACCCAATGGCTCGTGTAGCTGCGGAGGTATGTGGTGGACATGGCGTTGTATTTGTTACTGGCGAGATCACGTCGACTGCCGATGAAATCGACATCGAATCAATCGTCAAACGCATCACAGAAGATCCGAAAATTGAAGTCCATACCAAAATCGTTAAACAATCACCCGAAATTGCGCAAGGAGTAGATATTGGCGGGGCTGGCGATCAAGGTATTATGATTGGATATGCCTGCAACGAAACGCTAGAAATGTTGCCATTGGAAGTAGTACTTTCTAGAAGACTTAATCAGTACATTTACGCGCAACACCAATTCGACGGCAAAACACAGGTAACATTAAACCCAGAAGGCAAACTTGCATCCATCGTTGTCTCCTTCCAGAACACATCTTCCGAAGCATTGTCGCATTTGATCCCTGAATGGCTCATGAAACAAAACCTGCTCGAAGAAGGCAGAGACGTTACAATCATCAACAAAGAATTATTGGGCGACAAGGAAAAACTTGGAATAATAATGGAGAATAAAAACTCTATTTTTGCTTATGTTAACCCAGCGGGCGATTGGAACCAAGGAGGCTTCGAAGCCGACACAGGTTTAACTGGACGCAAGCTTATCGTAGATAATTACGGGCCGCGTATCCCGATTGGCGGGGGATGTTTCTCCGGCAAAGATGCAACCAAAGTTGATCGCTCAGCCGCCTACATGGCGCGTCGAGTTGCAGTAGACTATCTTCGCAATCGAAACGCCAAGGAAGTTTTTGTTCGTTTGGCCTATGCGATAGGTCTTGCAGAGCCACTTGAAAAAACCGTTATAGTTGATGGCAATACGGAGCAAATTGAAGGCTACGATCTTACGCCATCTGGTATTATCGAATCGCTTAACCTTCGTCGCCCAATTTATGAGCCGACCGCACGTTATGGACACTTTGGCGAAGGATTCGACTGGGACAAGTAGATACCAAAACGTAATTTGGACTACCTGCACTAGATTGCAAATAGCTTGCATAGTATCAAAAAATGATATATAATATGCGTGTAATAAAGTAATCATCAATCTCTGAGAATTCGTGTCTTGTGAAGTTACAGAGAGAGAAAGGAAAACATGGCTGAAAAAGCTCAAAAAGACGAAGGTCTTAAAATTCGCATTCGCCTGAAGGCTTATGATCATCGTGTCATTGACCAAAGTGCGAAGCAAATCGTCGATACGGCGATTCGAACCGGCGCCACAGTTAGCGGTCCAGTTCCACTACCAACTAAACGTTCAACTTTCACAGTTGTCAAATCCCCACATGTTTATAAAACCGGTGGCGAAGCTTTTGAGATGAAAGTCCATAAACGACTTATCGATATCTCTAACGCAACCCCGAAGACTATTGAATCTCTCCAGAATCTTGCTCTTCCGGCGGGCGTTGATGCCGAAATCCGTATGTAACAGAGGTAAATTCTTACCATAACAATTAAGACCTTGAAAAATAGGTCTTAATTTTTTATAATAGACACATGACAAAAGTAATGCGTCTCAAGAAGCGCTTTTATTTTCTAGTCGCGGGATATTTCCGTTTCTTTGCCAACTTCTCGCTTAAACGCTGGCAACCACGCATTATTGCGATTACCGGTTCTGCTGGCAAGACGACTATGCTACATATGGTTGAGTTTGAGCTCGGCAAGGATGCTCATTATTCCCACGATGCGAACTCCGCCTTCGGCGTCTCTTTCGATCTCTTAGGTTTAAAAGGTGTTCGTGGCTCGAAACTGCGCTGGTTATGGCTGTTTATTGCGGCACCAATTCGAGCTCTATATTATCACCATAAGGAACCATTCTATGTTGTCGAAATTGACGCCGAGCGTCCACGCGAAGCTGGATTCTTAGCAGAATGGCTTAAGCCAGAAATTACTCTATGGATCTCATTAGGCAGGTCTCACGCTATTCAATTCGAACAAGAAGTCAAAGAAGGCAAATTCGAAAGCCTCGATCTGGCAATAATGGACGAATTTGCGAAATTACCAGAAAATACCAAATGCTTAGTATTTATCGATGGCGATAACGAGCTAATGAAACGAGCAACAAAGGATATCAAAGCTCGTGTGACGGAATTTCACAAATCGGAGATCGTCAAGTACTCTGTTTATCCAACGCGTACTGACTTCGGCACGACTTCGACTACATTTCGTTTTGACTCTCCGCAACCACGCGATCTTTCGATACAGCTATTAATGCTAAAAGAGCTCATGAGATACCTCAAAATCCCGCTAAAGACCGATTTCTCAGGCATGCCACTTCCGCCAGGGCGCAGCAGTTTCTTTTATGGTAAGAACGGGATTAAACTTATTGATAGTTCGTACAACGCCCATATCATTTCCATGCAAAGTATTTTAGAGATGGTAAAAAGTATGCACGCAAGCCACAAATGGCTTGTAATTGGTGATATTGTCGACGAAGGTGAAATTGAGGAAGAAGAGCATATCAAACTTGCCGATATGATCGCCTCCGCTCACCCAGACGAAATAATCCTCATTGGCCGACGCACAAAAAAATACACCGCCCCTCGACTTAAGGAGCTTGGACTTTCGCCAAAAACAACACTAGATCCTAAGAAAGCTCTCGCCTACATCAAAAAGAATACCAATGGTACAGAGACAATTATCTTTAAAGGCTCTCAATACCTTGAATGGATTATTGAAAAACTACTTGAAAACCCAGATGATGTCGTTAACCTTTGTCGTCGAGAATCTGCTGCCGTCAAACGTCGCAAAAATCGAGGGCTAGATTAATGAAAGAGATGTCCCACGCGGTAAGAAAAGTTGAGACCAAAAAGCCAAAGAAGCCAACAGCTGTTTGGAATGGCATTAAAAGGACCGCACCGGCTTCTTCGGAAAACAAAATCCTTTACATTATTCATGGATGGACCTACTCAATTGAACCATGGGCTAAGACCATTGACCTGCTCGAGAAAGCAGGAGTTAAGGTTAAAATGCTCAACGTACCGGGGTTGACCTCTCCTTCAGAAAAAGTTTGGACGATCAAAGAATATGCAGAATGGGCAGATAAGAACATACCAGATGGCAGCATTGCACTTGGTCACTCTAACGGTGGGAGAATCTTGCTCAATCTCTGCTCAGAGAAACCGGAAAAACTAAAAAAACTAATTCTACTTGATGCTGCAGGCGTTTACGAACCATCAAAAAAACGTGATATTCTGCGCAAAATATCAAAACTCGGTGCTCCACTGAAAAAAGTCCCATTCGTCGATAAAGTATTCCATAAACTAATCGGCGCATCAGATTATCATCGCGCACCAGAAAATATGAAGCAAACGCTCACAAATATGCTAGAAAGTGACAAGGAGCTCGTTCTTGCAAAAATAACCACCCCAACGTCAATCATATGGGGAGAAGACGATAACGTAACGCCGCCAAGACACGCCCATATTCTAAAACGCAAACTAGCCGATTCGACTTTAGAAATGCATGAGGGCTGGACGCATGCTCCGTACATCTCAGATCCATCAGGCCTTGCTAAAGCAATTATCAAGGAGCTTAAATGATCTTTCTAGGTCTCGCATCGAATTACACCGCGAAAGACATCTTCCGACACTCCTTCATCCTCGGCACCAAAAAAGATTATCAGAACCTCGAATCGGAAATCTCGCGCCGATATAATGCCGATCCGGAGAAAGTCTCACTATTATACTCAGGACGTTCCGCAATCGCTATTGCTCTAAGAAGCCTTCTAGAATCCGGAAAGCTCTCAAAGGGCGATCACGTCGCCGTAAATGCGTTTACCTGCCATGCCGTAGTTGAAGCTATTCGATTCGCCGAAGTTGAACCGGTATACATTGATCTAGAAAAAGTCGAAAACGGACAAATTCTTCCTAACTATTCTGCCGAGTTACTCGAAAAAACAGCTAAAAAAGATAAGAAACTCAAGGCTTTTATTCTTCAGAATACGTTCGGCTTTCCAGTTGATATTCGCAAATTCGAAAAAGTTAAAAAAGAATATAAGCTATCAATGATAGAGGATCTCGCGCATTGTGCGGGACGCAAATACCCAGACGGTAGGGAAATTGGCAATGTCGGTGATATAACTTGCCTTTCTTTCGGTAAAGGAAAAGCAATCGACACAATCACAGGCGGTGCAATTATTATTCGCAACAAAGAATTAAAATTCCCCGCTACGTTCTCAAAGAAGAATCTCACGAGGCGTCAAAGAAATGGCGACGTACCTCGCGCGAGTTGGTATCCCTTATTTGCTGCAATTGCCAGAGGGCTTTCGCATCTTCATCTGGAAAAATACTGGCTGGGCTTGCTTCTAAAAATCAAGTGGATTGAACGTTCTGCCGATACAAAGTTGCTAACTGACACCACGATCACCTATTGGCAAGCCAAACTAGCTCTTAGGCAAGTCAAAAACCTCAAAAACTCAGCCATTCGGGAGTTTTACATGGTGACGGATCGTGAAGCTTGCCTGAACGAGCTAAAAAAACACGGCTATCGACTGGAAGAGCTATGGTATGAAGTTCCAATCGCGCCGAAGCGTTACTACAAGGCAACAAAGTTCCCAGAAAAAAATAATCCAAACGCGGTCTATTTTGCAGAACATGTTGTAAACCTTCCGACATGGTATAAAACCAAGCGCCGTAAAAAAGAAGTTGAAGCAGCTAAAAAAATCATTAAAACATACGAAATAAGGGGATCAAGATAGTGGAAGAAAGTTGGTCAAAAATTCTCAAAAAGTATCCTCAATCGAATTTTCTTCAAAGCCCTCTTTGGGGAGAAACGAATCGATTAATAGGACACAAAATAATCGTTCGCACTTTTGAAGATAAAGCGCTCTTTCTCGGAATAATCAAAGACGCTCGACGCGGACGATACTTAGAAATTCCTGGCGGGCCACTAGTAGATTGGACAAACCAAAAACTGCTGAATGAAGTGTTTGCAGAAATAATCAAAATTGCTAAAGAAGAGAAGTGTGTATTTGTTCGTTTTCGCCCACAACTCATCAGAAATTCAGAGAATGAAAAACTCGTCGAAGGACTTAAAACAAACCAAAAAATAGACCTAAGGCTTGCGCCTATGCATCTTCATGCGCAAAACACAGTCATGGTTGATCTTAATAAACCAGAAGAAGAGTTACTAATGGCTATGCGCCGACAAACTCGTTACGAGGTTAGACGCTCGGAAAAACTTGGTTTAAAAGTCGAAGAGAATTCCAGCGAAGGAATGTTCAAAGAATTTCATGCTGTCCAATCTGAAACAGCGAAACGACAGGGTTTTATTCCTCCGTCAGAAAAAGAACTTATGGCGGAGCGAGATGCGTTTTCACCAGACAATCTAAAACTCTACAAAGTGACAACAAACAAAGGTGAACCAGTCGCATATGGTTTGGTTCTCATATTTGGTAACGAAGCAGAGTACTTCGAAGCGGCATCCACAGAACTAAACCGAAAACTCCCCGGTGCCTATGCGCTCTTATGGCGTGCAATGAAAGACCTCAAAAGGATTGATATAAAACGATTTAATCTTTGGGGGATAGCCCCACCCGGCGCGAAAAACCACCGCTATTCGGGCGTCACCACTTTTAAAACCGGTTTCGGTGGTGACACTATTGAGTTTATACCGGCGCACGATATAGTTATCAATAAATTAAAATACAAATTGGACGAAATAGTAGAAAACGCCCGCAAGAAAAAAAGGAATCTATAAATGAAAGTAATTGCAATCATCGACGCCGGCAACAAAGAGACGTGGGATAAATTCATTACAGCCCATGAGGAGGCGAACTTTCTTCAAAGTTGGGACTTTTATGAGTTCCACGCTACGCGCGGCAACCCAATAACACGACGTATAGCGGTAAACGAAGATGGAAAAATCATAGGTGCATATGCAGGCGTAGTAGAAACTGCAAAGCGGGGGCGACACCTCGCAATAGCAGGTGGACCGATTCTAGATTGGAAAAACAAAGCGCTTGTTGATAAAATATTCGACGACATTAAATCGGAAGGGAAACGTCTGAAATGCGTCTTCATTCGAGTACGTCCGCAACTGGAACTCTCCAACAAATCACTCGAGTTAATGCGAGTACACGGTTTCAGAAAGGCCCCAATGTATCTTTCCGTAGAATATGCAGGAATCCTAGATCTTAAAAAATCAGAAGAAGAAATTTTGGCCGGAGCATCTCAAGGCTTTCGCAGAAAGTTACGCAAAGCACAAAAGAACAACATAAAAGTAGAGATTTCGAAGAATCCAAAGATTATGAAAGATTTTTGTGCTTTAGAACAAAAGCATGCAGCGCGCCAAGGATATGTGCCATTTACGTCCTCTTTTCTAACAAAACAGTTCGAGGCCTTTGCGAAAAACAACGAAGTAATGATGTATACTGCAAAAAAAGATGGAGAGATACTCGCCATGAACTTCATGATCTTCTACGGGAACGAGGCAAGTTATCACTATGGCGTCTCGTCTGATTTGGGAACAAAATATTCCGCTGCGCCGCTCCTTCACTTGAAGGCTATGGAAGAAGCCAGAAAGCGTGGCATACAACGATACAACCTATGGGGCATAGTTGGCTTGGACGAAAAAACGCATCGTTTCTACGGCGTTAGTGAATTTAAACGCAGTTTCGGTTGCGAAGAATTGAAGTACACACCAGCGCATGATTTTGTAATTAATCCGGTAAAATACCAGTTAACCAAACTTATCGAAACCGCACGCAAGAAAAAACGCCACGTTTAAGCTTGTATTTCACTACAAAATAATTATACTGAGGGCATGAGAAGAAGAAAAATAACTCCCGAGGTGGTTATAAAATCATTTGGCATGTTTATGATCGGTGCAATTGTGGGTTTTAGTGCGTATCACATAACCGGATTAGTCGTTAATAGAACAGTATTTGCGAGAGACAACACGGAAGAACATTTTCCTAAAACAATAGAGCCAGTTGAAAACTATAAACAATTCATAAACAAATTTGAAAAATTGAGACGTCCAAAAGAATCGGAATTAAACAACTTCTTTAGATGATAGTTTAAATATCTATTTAAAACACAAAAAATTACAATACATTTTTGTCTTCCATTTTAAAAAGAATTCAATTATAATTATAAGCATAATGAGAAATGGAGGTAGGGGGTAATGGCATTTAAAAAGATACTGCGCGCAGTATACGCTACTGTTTTTGCAGCGTTATTGATCACCTTATCATTACGTAATCAACAAGCATATGCTTACTTTAATTGCTCGCCGATTGAAGATACTGGTGCAACGCAAGACGTATGTAATCGTGGGGCATGTAATAAAAATTGCGGCGATAACAAAAACAAATACTGCGGATGGCGCTACGGTGCAATATTCTTCACGGGTGGATGGAGCGACGAAGATGCTTGGCCAACTTGGTCCGGTTCGGGCTCCCTTGATTTTTCAGTAAGAGGTGCCGTATACTGCTGCGCCGATACCTCAAATACGGCATACACTTCAGCTAATAGCATAGGCTTTAGCGATAACATAACCATCAGCTCAGATTCATTAACAAGGGCATGCGGTGGGAATGACCGGTGGGGACCCATCAGCTCCGATCGTATAAAAGCGACAGTCCCTGAAGCTACATTGGGGAAAGCAAGTTGTAATAGTTCTAACCCTCAGTTATGTACCCTAACTGTAAATGTAACAAGTACGCTAGGGTCGGGCAGCGCGGCAACCTATAACTCTTACATCAAATTCTACAAGGGCAGCCAATATAACTATAAGCTCGACTACCATAAATGTAGTGGTTCAGGTGGCGCATCGGATGATACTTATGGCCCAACATCAGACACATCTCATGAGTTCACCATCGGAAATAACCCATCGAGAGACGGATATAGCTTTGCCGGATGGTCAACAGCAAGCTGCTCTGGTACGGCGACAAAGAGCAAGGGCGATAAAGTGACGGCAACCTCCACTAGCCCAACAGTAGACCTTTATGCAATATGGAGACCACTTTATAATTATTCACTTACATATGATAAATGCGGCGGCTCTGGCGGCGCATCAGACGATACTTACGGTCCAACAACAGATACGTCACATGATTTCACAATTGGAAATGATCCATCAAAGACAGATCACTATTTTATTGGATGGTCGACTACGAGTTGTTCTGGAACGGCTACAAAAACGAAGGGCGGCAAAGTTACAACTACATCGACCAGCCCAAGTGCTACACTGTACGCAATTTGGGGACCAGTTTATTACGGCACCGTCAGCGGAGCTTTGTCTATAGGCGCCCCAGATGGTACTTCTTTAATCTCTGGATCATCTTACCTTGGCACTTACAGCACTAGTGACTATTCCGCTACGGTTTCAATGTCCCTCACTCGTACGGACAGCGAATCAAATATCTCAACCATAAGTGCTTCAGGCACGGTTCAAAAGAGCGATACCGCTACCGGAACATTTTCTAACACGTCAAAAACGATTAGCGGAAGTCTCGGCCTTAGCAATTCAAATAAAACCGTTTCTGACTCATATACGATCAATATTAATAACATAGGGCGCAATTCAAGCGGGACAACATGCCGACGTCTCCATTATGGTAGCGCATTTAGCTTCCGCGGCGGAGTACAAACCAAGGACTCAGATTCAGACACAAGCCCAGCTTGTATTACTATTTATCGTCCGACTCGCGCAACATTCTTTGGAGTAGTCGCTACGCCAACAGCGAACAACGACTCGAATCTTTCGTCGGTTACAGGAGGCCTAATGGGTAATGGCTCGACCACATCGTACAAAGTAAAAACAACATACACTATCACTCGCACAAACAACAGTCCGGAATCTGCAAAAACTAAATACAGCACATCTAATTCATCTCAGCCATCATCAGCAGCAACACTGTCCAACGCACTCAAACAAAACGAAACGCAAAATCCAACCTCGAACAACACCAAAACAATAACTGTAGCGGTAGGAACAAAAGAAACCCCATGCTTTTTCTTAACCTACGAAGATTGGATAGAATATTATAATTCAGTAAACCGACTCAATAATAACTATCATTTAGGTGAAGCAAGTGCCTGTGTTGATGTCTTTAATCCAATGTATGCAACGTTTACCGGCAGTATTAAGGTTACCTCAACAATGATGACAGGAAATGATTCCGATGGATTCAGAGGAAACGGCTACGACACAACATACGAAGCTACAAGTTCGTTCAAAGTTAAAAGAACAAATGACACACCAACAAGGGCGTCATCCCGCTTCCGATACTACATTCATAATCCGAACGATGGCACAAACGCTTCTTATGATCCAACAAAGTACCCAGCAATCACAGCCACACCAGCCCTAACGGCATCAAATAAAGCAAAAGACGAGCAAGAAGTCGCGCCGGTAGACATTTCATTTAGCGTTCCAAATGGCGCAACACGCACAAAATGCTTCTACCTAAGCTACGATGATAAAGTCGGTTATGTTGACGGAACTATATTCGCGCCAGCCCAAAACTTCAATGGAAGAAAATATAAGTGTGTAGACTTCTATAATCCATTAAAATTCACAGCAACATTTTCTGCCAGCATAAGCACAACGAATGGTACATACCTTTCTAATAATGACTCAGAAACAAACGGAAAAACAGGTAACGGTCTACGTAGCAGATTTTCGCTAACGCCAACATATACCATAAAGAGAACAAACAATAGCCCTACGATCGGTGTTTACTCGAGATATGCATACAGCGATGTCGCCATGCCAGCAGCCAATGCGACAAAAACAAATAGCAATAGTTTGAAGAAAGATGAGACTCAAAGCTTCAACGGCAGCGCAAAAACCGTAAACGTCCAAATAGGCGGTTCCGCACAACAATGCTTCCATATAAGATACGACGCAAACGTGACGCTTATTGGTGACGATGATGCTAGTGCTACGGTCGGAATTAGGAATGGCGCAGAGGACCGTGACTTTAATGGAACTAAGACGGAATGCTATAACTTTACAAACCCACCACGGAAATATACAGCGCATTTCGACGACGCAGTAACAGTAGGAACGCTTGACGAGCACGACAGACTCATACGTACGAATGAGAATCATGACGGCAAGATCGACAATCATCGACGCATAACGACTGGAGACGATTCGGTAATCGGAACATACGAGTGGGCCTTCCCTTCAGACGATAAATACCTAGCCACATTTACGCACACTATTTTCCGAACTGACAACGTAATAACAGATACGAACAACAATTACTACGTAGAGAGTGCAAAGGTCAATTGGAAGATTCAGTACCAGAACAATGCTTCCGGTGTTTGGAGTGACTACAGTACATCGTTAGACAATAACTCAAACGTGAAGGTTAGCGGTTCGTTCTACTTGAGCGGCAAAAACACAACTAACGTAAAAGCATCTACGGGTACAAAGCCAAAGTTTATCATGAACCTAAGCAACGTTGGGACATATACAATTCATTGCCAAAGAATCGCATATAATGCAGAAACATACTACGAAACAAGGTATGACCCGAATAATCTTGACGGACATTTAGATTACATTACAGGATATAGCGACGATAATACAAAATACTCCACGCCGGTATGCGTAAGTATCAAGAATCCAAATTGGCACGAGAGTAATGGAGATATCCTTACGCACCAAATCGATGTAACAGGTGCAACGAATGGAACCGAAATTAATACAGGCGACTTATCAAAATCCGGGAACGATTATGACATGTTGGCCATCAATCCAAACATCTTCGTTAATCATAAGCTAACCAGAACAGACTCTGGCGATGATGAGAGCGATGCTGTCTTCAACGGTAAGTTCTGGCAACGATCAATCTATAACAATGATAACTATAAAGTCCGAACAAACTTATCTGCTTACGAAAAAATAATAGGCTTTGACACGACGGCCGTGTTGAGTGGCGTTGTAGCTGGAGATAACCCTGATGGATCATTAAAAGTTAGACTAGGCGCATCAAGCAAGAACAACGGTGATACCTTCTCGTCAACTAAATCTAAAGGAGCTTCAAAACTCGATTTCAATGCAAAAGGAACTAATAAGTATTCCGTAATGGCTGGCCAGACAAAGACGTTTACAGTCGCGACTAACAACTTGCCAACACGTTGGACAGTCAGATACAAAAAGATACAATTGAAGGAATTCTACGTATATGGAGCCGAATCTGATGTTACTGTGACATTTGATCGTATAGAAAAAGTTGACAGCGAACCACAGACTTCAACAACACCGGCAAAATACACGTCAAGCGCAGAATCATTTACTATGAATCGACAATACAACTTCATTATCAAGGGCGATACACCTTCCGTCATATCTGGAAGTGGCAATGAAGTCGTCTTTGCCGGCGACACTATTACGATAAACTACAAGATCGATATCGGAAAGGAAAACAACGTTCACAAATACATAACCGACCCGAATGAGACCGATAATGCCAGATACGTGTATGCTGTAAGCTACGTTCTACCTATCAATGTAACATCCAACGCTCAGACTAACGCAGCAACATCTAGCGGCATTGAGAGCTCAATCTGTAATCACTTTAACGCAGTCGCCAAGAGCGGAAGCTGTACGATATTGACCGATACAGATGATTCCCATCCGAAGAAACTCAACAAACATGCAAGTTCAAGTATAGACCCAAGATCTACACCGAGCGGCGCAGTAACGGATACCGTGTTCCGACACGTTTACGACTTAACGGGATACAGTCTAGGCTATACTACTTCATCAATAACTGTTCCAGCAAACCTGGATGTTGGCGAAAAATTCTGCGTTGCGATCGCAATCAGAAATTACAGCTCAGTCTCAACCAATTATTACATCACAAAGTCATCTTGTAGGAACATTGCGAAGAAACCTAAAGCACAAGTTTGGGGTGGATCAGTCATTACGAACGGAGGCATTAGCTCTTCGAAGTCAACGCTAAACAATAAGATCTACAGTTCATGGGCAGATTTTGCGATCATAGCCGGTAAAGATATAAACGAAATGAACTCTGGTGCCTCGACAATAAGTGGTGCGCCATCAATTACAAGCCTATGTGAAAGAAACAAAATAACGATCTCAAATAAGCGTTGTACGGAAAGTGACCATCAGCTTGGCAACTCAGGAATTGACGCTAGAACAGACTTCAACAAAAAAGTCTTGAGCTACCTTCAAGGTGACACTTCAAATATCTCTGATCTACCGGGATACAACAGTTCAACCAATACACACAGCATAACATCAGGATCATATATTATCCGTTCCTCGTCAGATATAACAATCAACCGCAACATAGTTATATCAGGTGAATTTACGAACAAAATAACCCCGCAGGTGATAATTATTGCTCCAAACATTAATATCGTAAGCAGTGTAACTAGAATCGACGCATGGTTAATTGCGTCTAACGCGGATGCTGTAGGTGGCACTATAGATACATGTTCCGACGTACCGCTATCATCATTAACGTCAGCTGATTGCACTGAGCAGCTGGTGATAAACGGTGCGCTATCGGCCGCTAAGATCAACTTCAAACGTACAAACGGAGCTGATGCAGCAAATAACACCATGGCAGTTCCTGCAGAAATCGTTAATTCCTCGCCATCGATCTTATTCTGGACTGATAGAAAATCAGTAAAAGAAATAGCCCCAACAACAACAGTCACGCGAGAGCTGCCGCCAAGATATTAGACCTTGATAAATTTTGTCCTTATATGCTAGAATAATGACAGAATTGTAAGCGAGGAATATCTATGCCCGAAATAAAACCATCCGAAGTTGAAAGCACAGCAAGTATTAAAGTTATTGGTGTGGGTGGCGCCGGTGGCTCAGCAATCGACCGTATGAAAGAAGTCGGCCTATCAGGCGTCGAACTTGTAGCGATAAACACCGATGCACAAGCCCTACATCACTCCAATGCAGATACTAAAGTTCACATCGGTCGAGGATTAGGCGCTGGAGGAGATCCAGAAAAAGGCCGTGAAGCCGCAGAAGAAAGTCGAGAAGTAATTGGCAAGGCACTCGAGGGCGCAGACATGGTGTTTATCACTCTAGGCGCGGGAGGCGGAACTGGCTCTGGCGCTGGCCCGATCGTAGCAGAAGAAGCAAAGTCAAGAGACATCTTGACAGTAGGTGTAGCAACAAAGCCATTCACTTTCGAAGGCGCAAAACGCAGAGACAACGCAGAGGAGGCAATAGCTAACCTTGCGCGAAATGTTGACGCGCTAATCACAATTCCAAATGATCGCTTACTCCAAACAATTGACCCACGTACGCCATTGCTAGAAACATTCAAAATTGCCGATGACGTCCTAAGGCAAGGCGTACAGGGTATCTCAGACTTGATAACCGAACATTCATTGATCAATCTCGATTTCGCAGATGTAAAAGCCGTCATGAAAGATGCAGGATCGGCACTCATGGGTATCGGCCGTGCATCTGGCGAGAATCGCGCAACGATCGCGGCAAGTCAAGCAATAGAATCACCTCTCATTGAGGTCAAAATTGAAGGAGCCAAAGGAGTCTTATTTAGTGTTGCTGGTGGTTACGACATGTCAATGTCAGAGATTCAAGAAGCAGCTGAAGTAATCACTGCCGCAGTGTCACCAGATGCTAACATTATCTTCGGAGCATCAATAAGACCAGAATTACAAGATGAAATAATTATCACAGTTGTTGCAACTGGCTTTGACTCAGATTATTATCGTGAATTAGAAGCCAAAAGAGAAGCAGAAAAGAGAGAAAAAGAAGAAGCTGAACGACTAGCAAAAGAAGCAGAAGAAGCGGAACGTCTCAAAAAAGAACAGGAAGAAGCACAAGCGCAACAAAAAATGGAGCCAACAGCTGATGGCTCGGATTTCACGACAAATAATAAAAGCAATATGTGGGACGCAATCGAAAAACCAGAACCAGAAGAGGATCTGGATATTCCGCCAAGCTTAAGGAACAGATTTAAACATAAATAGTCTTTCGAATCAAAATTAGGGATAGCAAGAAAGGAAAAGGGAGGCATGAATTATAAATTCAAAATTGGCGATTCGAAAGTATTAGAAAGCCGCGAGGCTCTAGATGGAACAATGATACGCAGGCGTCGTATCTCTTCTGATGGAAAATATCGCTTCACGACATACGAGCGAATCGAGATGCCGCAGTTAATGGTTAAAAAGCGTAGCGGTGAATTCGAGGTCTTCGATAGAGATAAGTTGATAACATCTATCAGACGCAGTGTCGGAAAATTCTTGAATTCTGAACTAGAGGTAGAAGAAGTAGTTGAGAAAGCTATGGACATTCTGTACTCATATGACAGCGAGACTGTTACGAGTGAACAAATAGGTGAAGCTGTCCTGGACGTGCTGTCGGACATGAATGAAGTTGCTTATGTTAGATATACATCAGTCTTTAGAAAATTCAAAACTCTCGACGAGTTTGAACAGATTATACGAGAGCAGCGCGAAAAAACTAAAAACAAGGGTGAAAAACAATGCGCATAGTTGCAGCATACAAACAATATACAGATTACACACGCGAAGTTGACGAATGGCTTGATCAATTCGAGAGAAGGTCCGGAAGCGAAGTTGAAAGGCTTGACCCAGACATGCCAGATGGAGAAATGTTTTGTTCCGCACGTGATATACTGCAATATCCAGCTATTGTCGTAGTCGACTCTGAAGGAAAAACTTACGAAATGTGGCTAGGCACACCTTTGCCACTGATAGACGAAGTAATGGGTTACGTTACGTTCTAATAAACGGCCTATTTGAATCTAGATTCGCAAATAGTAAACAAATATGGTATTATAATCTGCATGAAGTATAAAGCCGGTATGCGCCGACGCGCTATTGAATACGAAAAAGCCATCTCAGATTGGTGGAAAAAGGATAAAACCTTTGAAAAAAGCATAAAGAACCGAGAAGAAAGCCAGAGCTATGTTTTTTATGATGGGCCACCATTCATTACCGGCATGCCACATCATGGGACACTGTTGTCGAGTATCATCAAAGATGCAGTACCTCGATTTTGGACTATGAGAGGATATAAAGTAGAAAGACGTTGGGGATGGGACTGCCATGGCCTCCCAGCAGAAAACTTCGTCGAAAAACAACTCGGCATCGAAGATCGAAGAGAAATAGGAACAAAGATTTCTCTAGAAAACTACATTATAAAAGCTCGAGAATCAATGGTTGCAAACAGCGAAACTTGGCGCTCAACAATCGATCGAATCGGACGATGGGTTGACTTTGATAACTCATACAGAACCATGAACAAAGATTTCATGGAAAGCGTTTGGTGGGCATTCAAAGCTTTATATGAAAAAGGTAAGATCTACGAAGGTCGCAAAGTCTTGATGTACGACACGAAATTCGCGACGCCCGTTTCAAAAGCCGAAGTAACTATGGATAACGACGCATACCAAACAGTAACAGATCCATCAGCGTACGTAAAATTCAAGCTGAAGGAAAACGACAGATACCTTATGGCATGGACGACAACGCCATGGACTCTCCCAGCGAACAAAATGCTAGCTGTCAGCGAAAAGCTCGAATACGGTTTGTATGATAGTAAATATATTTTAGCTACAAAACTAGCAGAAAAGCTATTCCCGAACGAAAAACCAAGCGAAACGTTTAATGGCAAAAAAATCGTCGGTCTAGAATATATAGATATATTAGACAACAAAAAAACGCATAGAGTATATGCAGCAGATTTTGTTAGCGACACAGAAGGAACCGGCATAGTCCACATTGCGCCTGCATATGGCGAAGATGACTACGGATTATATCTCAAACATGAAAAAGAGGCGGAGTTCGAGGATGTTATCGATGAGAATGGATACTATCTTCCAGAAACCACAAAAAAACTACATGAATTAGGAGTGCGCGATACCGACGAAAACGGCATTGAAATTTGGGCTGGAAACAAGTTTATAGCAAAAATGCTCGAAGAAAAAGGGATAGTATTCAAAATAGAGTATATTAGACACGAGTACCCCTTCAATCCACGTAGCAAACAGCGAATCATGTACCGTGCGTTTCCAAGTTGGTTCTTCGACGTCCAGAACATGAAACCATTATTGATCGAAGAAAACAAAAATATCAACTGGTTCCCGGATCATTTCAAAGAAGGTAGATTTAAGAAGAATATTGAGTCAGCGCCAGACTGGAATTTATCCCGTGACCGCTTCTGGGCAACTGCAATGCCAGTTTGGAAAGGAGACAAAGGCACAGTCAAGGTTATCGGTAGCTACGCCGAACTCAAAGAGCTTTCTGGAGTTGAGCTCGAAGACTATCACCGACCATGGGTTGACGCGATCGAATTCGATATTGGCGGCGAACATTTCAAACGAATAGAGAAAGTTCTCGACTGTTGGTTTGAGTCTGGATCTATGCCATTTGCACAACTACACTATCCGTTCGAGAACAAAGAAAAGTTCGAGAAGAATTACCCTGCAGACTTCATTGTTGAATACGTTGGACAAGTACGCGCTTGGTTTTACTACGTTCACGTCGTGAATACTGCCCTTTTCGGGAAAAACGCCTACAAGAACGTCATTGTTACAGGTACGTTGGCGGGGAACGACGGCAGAAAAATGTCAAAAAGTCTCGGCAACTTCACCGATCCAAATGAACTAATGGATAAATTTTCTGCAGACTCGCTCCGTTTTCTACTCTTATCAAGCCCGGTAGCAGCAGGTGAAGACTTCGCACTATTGGACAAAGATGTTTCCGATGTCGCAAGAAAACTCAGCATGATCTGGAATGTTTACGATTTCTTCACAACATACGCCAGTGTGGATGGATTCGATTCGGAAAAACACTGGGAGCCAGAAATTGTCGACGGCTTCCCGAAGCTAGACAACCCACTCGACAGATGGATTATTTCTCGTATGCATACGCTAAAAGCAGAAATAATTGAGGGTATGGAAGCATACAACATCCCGAAAGCGATTTCAGGAGTCTTACCATTTATCGATGACCTATCAAACTGGTTTGTACGACGCTCTCGCAGGCGTTTCTGGAAATCCGAAGATGACTCCGATAAAAGTCAAGCATATTGGACATTATTTACGGTATTAGTTAGACTAGCAAAAATGTTGGCTCCATTCACGCCATTTCTTGCCGAAGAACTCTATCAAAAAATGATCGGAGATAATACTGTATCCGTGCATCTTCAAAACTACCCAACAAATACAACTGTAGACAAACAAGTTCTAGACCTTATGTCTAGAACACGTAATATAATTGCCGAAGGCCTAATGCTTAGAATGCAAAAATCCGAAAAAGAAAATCAAATTAAAATTCGGCAACCGCTAGCCTGTTTTACTTATTCCGGAGAAGAATTACCAGATTTCTACGAACAAATAATCAAAGAAGAGCTAAACGTTAAAAAAGTCAAAAGTGGCGCGAAAACCGTACTCGATAAAAAATTAACGAATGAATTAAAAGAAGAAGGATTTGCTAGAGAATTAATTAGAGTAGTACAATCGGCGCGTAAAAAAGCTGGTCTTTCTGTCGACGATAGAATCAAACTCTCCGTTTCGTTCACCTTACAAACAAAGTTTAAAGAACTCTTGATGGCCGAAACTCTCGCAACTAGTTTAGATGATAACAAAAACTATGATTACGACGAAATCGTCAAAATAGACGACAAAACTGGAACCATTAGTCTAGAAAAAGCCTAAGGTGCAAATAACGTCTAAAGTAAGTCTAACTTATAGGTTGTTATTCTTTCGTTGAAAAGAATTTATAACCATCATAAGTATAGTAATCATAGCCGTCATTTTCATTATGGACGGTGAAGTAATTCACATAGAAATTGTCGATATATACATCGGATAGAATCACCGGCTGTTTTGAAGTAGTATCCACAACGTCATACTTATGCTTGGAAAGCTTTAGGGCCCATATATCATGATCAACAGCAATCGTATGATTTGTGGCCTCACTGTAATTCGCGTCTGCAACTTGAACACCGTCGGAAGTTAAGACGGTACGGTTGTCGTCATCGCTAACAACAAGATACCCCTCATCATGCGAGTAAACCTTTTTATACTTTAAATCACCAACTTGTTCCCCCTTTGAATTAATCAAATAGTATTCAACACCATCATCAGATACGATTGCATGGTGCCGATCATCAAACAATGTCTCAACAGTAGCATATTCACCAAAAGCAAAAGAGCCATCCAAGTGATAAAAACCATAATTCTCGCTCTCCTTTATTGCGTACAAATCGTCATAGAGCAGAACACCATTGACAAGAGAAGAACCAGTTTCAAAAGTCCTGACAAGTTTGCCACGATAAAAGATAGAAACGCGGTTTTCCTCATCGATAGTCGCATAATTCTTAAAGTTCTTTATTGCAAGATTAGAATTAACCCGATTAAATACTTTATAATCATTATCTAGAAAAGCAATTTCATCGTAATTATCATACCCAACAACATAACCAGTGTTTCGAATAATTCCGTAATGCTTCATTTCGTCAAGTAAAAATATTCTTCCGCGCGTAATCAGTTTATACTTTTCATGGTTTTCCTGATCATATAAAAGGACGATCGAGCGATCAGTCGAGACGCCATCAAAAGCATAACGTTCATCATCAAAAGAAGCAATCATCTTGCCAGCTCTATTATCAAATAACATATTAGTATTATCGTAAAAAACTAAGCCGAAATCGTTGTCGTTGCTGAGCTTTACAGATTCATCATCGATTTGATCAAATTTCGTCATTAATGAGCCAGCAAAATTATAGACGTAGTATTCTCCGTCGGAATGGACTACTGCAAACGTAGAGGAAGAGCTAGGAGCGTCAATCTCAATATCGTTATTACGCATTAAGATCTTGCCATCACCAGACAGAAGGACTCGTTCGCCATTATTATCATCGACAAGATATAATCCAGACTTAGCCTCAATCAAATCAGATATTTGTCCAAAAGGCACTGAAAATGTGCCATCGTCTTTTATAATTGCATATTCATGTCCTTTCTTCACATAAGCATAACCACCGATAAAGGCAGACTTCGAGGAATACTGGTCGTCAGACAAAGCAACACCATCTTTATTCCAGAGAGTATACTTGCCATCAGAATAAATAAAGAAAGAGGAGGAGTAAGTAGGACTACTCTTTGGATCGCTCGGGTCGAGTTTTGAACGATTAAGAAGTAAAAATATTACAACAATTATAAAACAAACACCCAAAACTATCGGTAAAAATATACCCCATTTCTTTCTTCGGCTGTGACCAGAGCGAAAATTCGTCGCTTTAAGGTTATTTCTACTCTTTCTGCTTGTCGAATGTTTAGAAGATGTCTTACTATTTGGCATAAAAACTCCACTTAATATATTTAAATTATAGCATATAAACAATGCACGAAGAAACGCGTGACCTCTTGACTGCGAATAAAAACATATATATTATAGAAAGATACAAGATGTTTAGACTTATCAAATTTTTAAAGCCATATTGGTGGCAGTGTTTGCTGCTTATTCTTTCGATGGCCGCTCAAGTTTATCTCACACTGCAATTGCCAACACTCATGGCCTCAATTGTCAACAATGGAATAACAGCAGGTAATCAAGAACTGATCATAAACATTGGACTTAAGATGCTGGGATTTGCACTTATCGCTTCGGTGTGTGCTCTAGTGACCCATTATTTTTCCGCAAAAGTCGGTTCAGCGTTTACTCGCGATCTACGATCAAGTTTCTACAAGAAAGTACTAAGCTTCAGTATAACGGAAATCGACAACTTCACAACCGCATCCCTGATCACGCGAACAACAAACGATATCGAGCAGGTTTCAGGCACAATAATGATGATGCTGACAATGATGTTGCGCGCACCTATGATGGGTATAGGAGCAATAATTCAAGCTTTTCAAACAGCGCCAGATTTAACATGGACTATTGCGATCGGCGTAGGAGTCATCATATTCTTTTCAGTTATCATCATAACGGCCGTCATACCAAAATTTAAACTCTTCCAAAAATTAATCGATCGCCTGGTTTTAATCACGCGCGAAAACTTGACAGGGCTTCGCGTTGTCCGCGCATTTAATAAAGAGAAAGTCGAAGAAAAGAAATTTGCCAAAACAAACGGTGAAATTACAAAGACCGCGATCTTTTTCGATAGACTGATGTCGATTCAAGACCCACTTACAAACCTTGTATTCGACGGAGTCACATTACTTATCGTATGGTTATCCTTAAATCGTCTCGAAACAGATATCACCTATCTTGGAGACATGATGGCATTTGTACAATATGCCTCACAAATCCTCATTGCATTTTTGATTCTAACAATGCTTTTTGTCATGATACCACGCGCAAATGTTTCTGCAGAACGTCTCCAAGAAGTATTCAAAACAAAGAATAAAATCATTTGGAAAGAAAAGACAAATGGAGTACCGGAAAGAACGCCGTCAGTTGAATTTAGAAATGTTAGTTTTCTATATGCTGGCGCAGAGGAGAACGTTTTACAAAACATATCGTTCAAGGCAAAAGCAGGAGAAACTACCGCGTTCATAGGCTCAACTGGTTCAGGAAAATCAACACTCATTTCACTTGTTCCAAGATTCTACGAAGCAACAAGTGGCGAAATACTAATAGACAACCTCAACATTAAAGAATACTCAGCAGAAGACCTGATGAAACGTATTGGGTACGTACCTCAAAGAGGTATACTGTTTGCCGGTACCGTACAAGACAACATAACCTTCGGAGCACCAACCATTAGCGACGCCGACGTCCACGCAAGTGCACGCGTCGCACAAGCATATGATTTTGTAGAAAAGCTTGAAAACAAATTCAGTGCCCATATTGCGCAAGGAGGCACAAACGTCTCGGGAGGGCAGAAGCAACGCTTAAGTATTGCAAGAGCAATAGCAAAGAAACCAGAGATCTATATATTCGACGATAGTTTTTCTGCTCTCGATATGAAAACAGACAAAAAACTACGCGAAGCACTTGAAACGGAAACAACAAACAGCGTCGTACTGATAGTCGCTCAACGTATCAACACGATCAAGGATGCAGACCAGATAATAGTCCTAGAACAAGGAAAGATCGTCGGTAAAGGTAAGCATAAAGAATTATTAAAGAACTGCAATGTTTACTGTGAAATAGTAAAGAGCCAATTCTCCGAGAAAGAATTCAAGAAGGAGATTCAAGATGCCTAGGATGACAACAGAAAGACCAAAGAATGCCAAGAAATCATTATCGGCATTTGTAAAATCGCTAAAACATTTTCGCTTTGTAATAATAATCGCATTAGTGTTTGCAGTTCTGTCGAGCTTTCTACGTTTGCTTAGTCCAAAGATCCTCGGAAACATGACGAACTCTGCAGTGGCCTCACTGGCAGAAAACGGTTCAATAAATTTCGAGCCAATAAAGAATTTTGCAATACAGTTAATCGTTATATACCTTGTCGTATCAGTTATGGGATACCTTGAGCATTTTCTCCTCGCTCGCGCTACCGCACGCTACACAGAAAAGCTTAGAACGGAAATAATGGAGAAAATATCACGCCTTCCAATATCGTATTTCGATACGCATAAATATGGCGATACGCTCAGCATCTTAAGCAACGATGTCGATACGCTATGGGATTCGTTAACAGAAGGCTTAGCTCAGATTATCACAAACTTGACCACAATCGTTGGCTCGCTTGTAATGATGCTCGTTATATCACCAATCTTAGCCCTAGCAGCAATAGCCATCATTCCACTCTCGACTTTTTTCGTAGGCAAAGTCGCAAAGAAAGCACAAAAATACTTCGTGTCACAGAGGAAAGATCTAGGCGAACTTAATGCTCATATCGAAGAGGATTATGCGGGGCAGTTAATCATCAAGTCAAATTCTCACGAGGCTGTCTCAACAAAGGAATTCGAAAAGACCAACTCAAAGCTTTATGAGGACACTTGGAAATCTCGCTTTCTCTCATCGCTAGCGTTTCCAATCGTGCATCTTTTTACAAATATAGGATATGTAATAATTTGTATCTTTGGGGGAAGTCTAGTTCTCGATGGAAAACTCCTCATAGGCAACATTCAAGCATTCTTCCAATATTTATCACGATTCAATCAACCGCTCTCGAATTTATCAGAAATAGTTGCGACATTTCAGCAAACACTTGCCGCTTCAGAGCGAGTATTTAACTTCCTATCCGAACAGGAAGAGACACCAGATCCAGAGCCATCAAAATCAATCGAAAAGGTTAGAGGAGCCGTCAAATTCCATAACGTTTCGTTCAGCTACGATAAAAAAACGCCGATCATTAAGAATTTCTCTGCAACAATTGAACCGGGACAACAAGTCGCGATCGTTGGACCCACAGGAGCAGGCAAAACAACCATCATTAATCTTCTCATGCGTTTCTATGACCCAGATGCAGGATATATTACAATCGATGGAATTCCGACTACCGAGATGAAACGATCCGATGTTCGTAGTTTATTCGGAATGGTCCTACAAGACACATGGCTTTTCTCTGGAACTATTAAAGAAAACTTGAGCTATGGAAAAACATCAGCCAGTTTAGACGAAATAAAAATCGCGACAAAAGCGACAGGCATAAACCACCTAATCGAATCAATGAAAGGCAGTTATAACGCCCTAATATCTGAAGATTCGGATAACATTTCTGCGGGAGAAAAACAATTGTTTACCATTGCCCGCGCAATGGTTGAGAATCCGCCAATGATGATCTTGGACGAAGCAACGTCAAATGTCGACACACGTGCCGAGCAAAAGATTCAGGACGCATTTGAAAGACTAACTAAAGGGCGTACTTCGTTCGTAATCGCACATCGTCTCTCGACAATCCGAAACGCCGACTTAATTCTAGTGATGAAAGAAGGGAACATTATCGAACAAGGAAACCACGAAGAGCTTCTAGAGAAGAATGGTTTCTATGCGGAATTATACAACTCACAATTCAAAAACAATAACTAATAAAAACAAAAAGTGATGTGATACAATTAAGCCATAATGGCTAAACTATATTTTAGGTACGGCGCCATGGGATGTGGAAAGACAATGCAACTTCTCCAAGTCGCCTTTAATTACGAAGAACGCGGACACCAAGTTTGCGTTATGAAACCAAAAACAGATACTAAGAATGGAGAAAAACTTCTCACGCGCATTGGTCCGGAACGCAAAACAGATTTATGTTTTAGTAAAAAGACGGATCTATTTGAAAAGGTTGCAGAGCAATTCGCAGGCGTTTCCTGCGTCTTAGTAGATGAAGCGCAGTTCTTAACCAAAGAACAAGCTGACCAGCTCATGCAGATAACAATACAGCTAGATATACCAGTCATGGCTTATGGGCTTCGTTTAAACTTTAGACAAGAAGACGGCGGATTTGAAGGTGCAACTAGACTCCTCCAAATCGCGCATGACATCGAAGAAATAAAAACAATTTGCGAATGCGGCCATAAAGCAACTATGAACTGCCGGTTCTTAAATGACAAGTTAGTCACAAAAGGACCAGACGTGCTAATAGACGGCACAAGCAAAATCGAATATAGGGCATTATGTCCAGCCTGCTTCTACAAGTATCTAGGGGAAGGAGAATAAATGCTTATTTTTATCGAAGGTCAAGACGCTACAGGCAAAGACACTCAAGCTGATCTACTAAGACTGTATTTCGAAAGTCAAGGAGAAGAAGTAATCCATTATTCTGAGTCGGGCACAGAATCAAAAGATCCATTTATATCAAGCATCGCGAATCTAAATTACAAGCAAGACTACGGGATCGACAAAAAGACGCGTGTTTTGCTCTACTTAGTTAATAGATACCAGCAGTGGAAGAGTCTCGCAGAACCAGCGCTAAAAGCAAACAAAACTGTAATCATAACTCGTTCCTGGTTTTCTACGCTAGTTTACGAAGGTTATGGGACAGGAGTATCAAGAAGCTTTATCACAAAGATACATAAAGAATTACTACCGAAAAGATACTTTGAACCAGACAAATATGTGATCCTTACATTAAATGACGAGGATAGAAAACAGCGTTTAATATCTCAAGGCAAACGATCCGAAGAGTTTTTTAAATCGAAAGACGCGCGATTCCAAGCAAAGCTAAATAATGCATATTTGAAAATTGCGAAAGAATTTGGAGTGCCAACTCTCGACGCAAGTGGCACCCCAGAAGAAGTCTTCGAAAAGCTCAAAAAGCTCTTCCAAATTCAAACAAAGCAGAATATAATAAGTACATGTCTAATTGGTGGGCAAAGTTGTGAACAAGATCGCGATTTATCTGAATCGCCACTTGACTGGAAACGTATTTGAAAAAGACTCTATTCTGGAGGCTTATTCTTCTGATCGCTCTATGCTTAAGATAAAACCGCGATTTGTAGCTATTCCTGAGAGCACATCAGATATCCGCAAGATTGTTCGTTTCGCAGCACAACTCGCCGAGAAAAAGTATATTCTCCCGATCTCGGTACGCGGTTCAGGTCTGTCAAAAACAGGATCGGATCTAACTAATGGGCTTGTGATATCAACAGAAAAGCTCAATCATGTTCGAGAACTTGACGCTCATGATAGATTAGTCCATGTTCAGGCGGGGATTACGCTTGGCAAGCTCAACGCAGTCCTAGCACCACATGGCTTAATCATACCAATCAAAGCCAATCCAAACGAAACAATAGGGGCGCTAATCGCCAATGCTCCAAAAGACAACTACAGCAAACGCTATGGAGGAATCATTAACTACGTCGAGCGTGCCGAATTTGTGCTGTCATCCGGCGATGCAATCCAGACAGCAAAGCTTAATCCAAAAAAATTAAGACAAAAAATAGATCAACAAGACTTCGAAGGAGAGATATATAACAAAGTTGAAAGTCTCTATCAAAAAAATCAGGAAACAATTGAAGCGACGCCACTAAACAATAGAATAGGATATCCTGCTCTAAGATACGTAAAACGCAATCGGGGACGCATTTTCGATTTGTTGCCAGTTCTATACGGGAGCGAGGGGTCATTAGGGGTTATCACCGAGGTGATTCTGAGAGCAGAAGTCATGCCACCAAGGCCACATCGCCTATTCCTTGTCGCAAACACTTTAAAATCAGCTCAGGAATTCGCAGATACGGCACAAAAGTTGGAGCCACTTTCAATCGAGATATACGACACCAGAATCTTTAAAACAGTCGACGATTTTGGCAAAAAACCAGACTTATTAACAAGGAAATTCGATCAAGGATACGTAGTCTTGGTCTCATTTAATGATAAACCGTCAAAATCACGTCGAAAAGTAAGACAACTAATGGGAACACTTCCAAAATCCGCCTATGCGGTAATGGAAACCATTAAGAATTCACTAGATTTCGATGACTTTTCAACAAGCCTCGACACGTATATAAATGAAAGTCAAAAAGCAGAGCGTCCGAATCTGCTTAATGATTTCAGTGTGCCAGCCGACGAATTACAAGATTTTGAAAAAGATTTAAAAGAACTTGAAAAAACCTCGAAAAGAAAACTAGCAATTTTTGGATGCTATTCAACAGGCATATATTCTGTACGACCAGAATTTGACATGAGCAAAATCGACGAGCGTAGAGCTGCACTAACACTAATGAGAGATTTTAATCTAATCGTAGAAGACCATAAAGGTTCCATAGCAGGTGGCCTTCCTGAAGGCAGACTAAAACCAATTGTAATATATCCTGAGCTAAATGCGAATCAGAAAAAAATCATCAAAGAAATAAAAAAGATATTCGACAAAAACAATATTCTCTCCCCAAACACCAAGACAAACTACGATGTAAGATCCGCTGTCCGGTATCTTAGAACAGACAGCAATAATGGAATAGAGTTCTAGAACGCTATACGGGGTTTTTAAGATAGAGTGAGTGTGCTATAATTTTTTACATGAAAGTAAAATCTAAGAAATTATCCGACACCCGTGTCGAAATCACGGTCACATTAGACAAAAACGATTTACTAAAAGCAAAAGAGAAAGCAATTGAGCGTCTTACCAAAGAAGTTAAACTGGAAGGCTTCCGAAAAGGAAAAGCGCCTAAGAATATGGCTGAAAAGGTTTTGGATAAAAACAGAGTAAGCCAGGAAACCATCGATATTGCAGTTCGCACGACAGTACCAACGGCATTCAAAGAAGTAGAAAAAGCTCCTCTTGTTATACCAAACGTTAATGTGACAAAATACGTCCCTGAAGAGTACGCAGAATACACTGCAACAGCCGACATCCTCCCAGAAATCAAATTGGGCGACTATAAAAACCTTAAAGTTAAAAAAACCGAAGCTAAAGTCACAGACAAAGATATCGACGAGATTATCCAAAACATCCAGAAAGCATATTCCGAAAAGAAAACCGAAAAGAAAAAAGCTGCACTCGGAGATGAAGTAATCATTGATTTTGTAGGCAAGAAAGACGGAGAAGCGTTCAATGGCGGCTCAGCAAAAGACTATCACCTGGAACTCGGTTCACACTCATTTATACCTGGATTTGAAGAAGGCATTGTTGGCCACGAATCTGGTGACAAATTCGACCTACCACTAACCTTTCCTAAAGATTATCACGAAAAGACATTAGCTGGAAAGAAAACAGTTTTCGAAGTTCTGCTTAAACAAGTCAACGTAATCAATCTGCCAAAGCTTGACGATGATTTCGCAAAGAAATGTGGCCCATTCAAAAACATAGATGAGCTAAGAAAGGACATTTCTAAAAATCTCAAAGCTCAAAACGATCATCGTACCAACGAAAAATTCAAAGACGATCTAGTAGATGCGCTTGTTAAAACCTCGAAAGTTTCAGCGCCAGAAATTCTAATCGAAGATCAATTAAGAATGATTCGCGCAGACGTTGCACGCAATGCTTCCGCTTCTGGCGAAAAACTAGAAGATTATTTGAAGGCCAATAATTTGACCGAGGATGAATGGGAAAAACAAGCAAGAGAAGTTGCAGAAAAACGTGTCAAAGCATCACTTATTCTCCAAATACTCGCAAAGCATGCAAAAATCGAGGTATCAGACGACGAAGCTACAGCAAAAATTGCAGAACTCAGAGATGTCTACAAAAAATCTCCAGAAGCCCTCAAAAACCTAAAAGATCCAAGGGTAAAAATGGATATCCGAAACCGCATGATAATCGAAAAAACACTAGACTTCCTTGTAAACGAAAACTCATAATTCAGAAAAACGCTCTCACGAAACAATCTGTTAGCATCTAAGCTATGTTCAAAAGAAAATTCGATCATAAGCTTTACCTTTTTGAGTAAACATATATAATATAAAACATGAGCGAACAGAATACCATAAACGGCAACAATACATCAACACGTGCCGAAACAATAATATCTAGTTCAAACACAAACAAAAAAGATCAAAGCATGCGAAACACAGAATCGAATCGCAAAAACAAAGGAAACTCTAAACCAATATTTGTTGCAGCTATTTCAGTCTTGGTTACTTTACTGTTGTGCGTGGGCGCATATTATCTATTTCTAAAACCAAAAGACGAATCGCAAGGCGAAGAAGTAAAAATCGGGTACGCAACACCAGACAATGACGGCACAAAAACAGAAGAAGAAACCATAACCGAATTCGATGATAAAATTTCTTCAACATCTTCAACCGAAGAGAAGCTCAACCTAATCATGAACAAAGCAGGGTACTACATTATCATAGAAGATTACAACTCAGCTATTGCAGCTCTCGACACAATCGATGTATCAACCCTAAGCGATTTCGATCAACAACGAGTTTACAATCGCTATGCTACGGCCTTTGAAAAACTAGGCGACACAGCAAAATCCGACCAATATCGTCAACTTGCCGATGAAGCAAGCGCACGAGACCTCGGAAATCAAGAATAATCAAGATAGCCAAATTAATTTGTAAAAACATTTTAAATCTTTACGAAAAATTCTTATTAATATAAAATAAGAACAAGCAATATGGAAGGTGATAACAATACAACAAAGGAGCAGGAAAAGTCTCCGAACGGTTCCATGGCATTTCATAGCAATGGGCTTATGGGCACGAAAGCCCGCGAAAAGCGTGAGGTTTTTACAAACGTTAAAGAAAAAAACTCATTTAAGCAACACGCAATCGAAATCGGAAAGAAAATCACAAACGCTAAGCAAAATCCAGAAACAAATATCGCTCAAAAACGCATAGCTAGGATTGACAAACAAACCACAAAGAAACTTATTATACTCATTGTCATTGCAGCATCATTGGTTGCGGCTGGATATTATCTATATCCAATCATTAAAAAATATTTCGCTATAAATGAAGAAAAAGCAATTATGCTCGCAGAAACCAACCCAGAAAAATCGATAAAAATGTTCGAAAAGCTCATACAGGAGACCGACGACAATGAACAAAAAGCTATTCTGCACATACGGCGCTCATCAGCTTTGCGCGAAATAGACAGCGATAAATATCTTGAGCAAATTATGACAGACGCATACGAAGCAGAAAATCTATACCCGACAATCACAACTGCAGAATATATAGCAGAAATCGAACATGAATACGGATCCGAAACGAAAGCAAAGGAATACGAAGAAAAAGCATCAGAGCGTGAACGTTACCTAATAATGGGAGAAGGCTAAATGAAAAAAATCAAAACAATTATAATATTCGCAGTTATCATCAATGCCATGGCAATACTTTGCTGTACAAATTCAGCCTCTGCCGCGGCAAAAAACATGGCAACATGTAAAAATGCTCCCGAAACCCTCAAAAGCATAAAAAATGGCGAGATAGTTCAAAACCGTTGCAACGGAATGGGCGTTGGTCAATATGGGATGCTTTTTCCTGCACCGCAATCTAGTTCGAGCAAATACCCAGAAACGACCGGATCGGGCGATATCAAGATCGATATAATCCGTTCGGTGTATGACGACAACCGCGGCGATACTTATAGTCACTGTGACGCGGTGGACATAGAATTCATCAGTTACTCAAGCGGAGGAGATTCCTTTAATTACAGCGGAATGATAAAAGATGTAAAATACAAGAATAAAAATGGGAGAATAGCGGCAAATTGTGCACATACAAAGAATGCGTGGGGACCAGTAAGCGCCACGCGAGATGGTAGTGGCAATCTTAGTGGAGATTACGCCACTTTGACAATCGATTCATCAAAGCTCAATCTCGATACGCATGCTAACGATGGAAGTTATGCACAGGAGTTTAAATACTACAGATGTGTATGGTATGGCTATTACAAAAATGGGCAGGAAGAACATAAAGGATGCAGAATCGACACATACCCGGCCGGCTTCTATAAAATAGCTGAATTAACAGGGGTGACGACCGTTGATAGCGTCGACGGAGCAACGCTAAACTCATCTGACGGCAAATATTATCTCTCAATTAGTAGCGGAAACGTTACGGTCAAGTTCAATCACACATTATCAAGAGCACCCGGCGGCTGGACGGACAGTATAACCAACGGAAGTCTAAAATACTGCACGGCCAGAGATAGCGATACTTGCGAGAAAACAGCAAAAACAAGCATGACAACAACGAGTGAATACAAAATAAAAGTTTCCGATATTCCTTCCAACCAAGATTATAAAGTTTGTTCACGCATTTATTTCAACTCCACAGTTGGTTTGTCTGGATACTCAAAATCGACCGGAAACGGTAAAAGTGACAAAGTTTGTGTAACTCTTTATGACGACCGAACCTTTCTCAACGCAAGTTCAAAATCGTCAGTAGACAATAGCATCGATACAGGAAGCGTCACGAATGATGATTCAGACACAATTGAAAGCTGGGATGGCTCACGCAACGAGGAAAAAACTTATCCATACTATTTTGTACACCAATTAAAAGTTAAAGGTGACGCTGGACGTACCGTCGATCTAACATATAACATTGAACGAAGTACCGACGGTGGCTCAACCTGGAAGAAAGTCGTTCCCAATACAACAAAAACAGTAGCCGGCAATAACAGCTGGGTTGAAGTAAGAGGTTATAGCGACTCATTAGATAGCTTCATCATCAAACCAGGAAAAAGCAGTCCTACCGTGTGCGAGAGAATTAATTTCAAATCAAAAAGAACGGAATTCGTCGGCGTGTCAACAGTCGGAACTGGCAACGGAGAATGGGGCAGCTCAACAATTTGTACAAGAATCAAGCGCCAAAAAGCTAAAAAAACCACAATGAGTGCCACCTGCTCCGCCATGGTGGATAGTGCTTATAATACAACCGGGGTATTCAATTTTACCTTTGGCTTTAATATTGACAGAGACAATACTACGCAAAATCTGAGTACGAAATACACAATAAAGAGAAGTGTAAACGGCGGAACTTCCACAGTAGTCAAAGGTCCGACATCGATAACAGTGCCAAAAAATGGAATTACGGATAGTCCAACAATAACATTCTCCGAATCCGAATATGGATCATCGAAACAAGTTTGCGAAACCATACATGTGGACCCATATCAATACGCTATCCAATTAAAACCAGATGGTACCGAAGAGACAATCACAGGCGCAGACGCCATCGGTGGCGGCAAAGACCTCGCAACATGCTGCGAAACAGTTGCTATGCCAGAGCAACACATGCGCGACGATGGAGAAATAACAATTTACAGCGAAAGTACAGCAACAGTCGATCCGTCAACATCCGGAGAGTACAATTCAACCATAGGCGCCTACTTATTAAAAGGAGACAGGGCTATCATAAACTACACACATAAGCTCTGGAGAGAAAGTGAGAAACACCAAGGGGATGGCGTGCATCAAGCAGCCGTTATATCACCAGAAGAAGATGTTGAGGTGAAATATCGCTTAGGTGCCAATAGTGCAGCTAATGACAATGCGTTCACGCCCGCATACTTCGACAGCCATAGTTCAATCCCGTCAACAATGATTGCAACAAACACAGCAAATAACAAATTCACGACGCACTCAAGCTCAAATTCAGCAGACACTTTTCTCAACGAGAATACTAGCGTCACGGTCAATGAAGTCGGAGGCGTAGAAGAACGCTGTCAGTCCATCTATTATGTTTCTAATAACTACTTGCTAAGAGGAAGATACTGGGAGATGGATGGAGAAATATATCCACTCAATCCAGAAATCCAAGGTCGCGAAAGACCAGTTCGAAGTCCGAAACCAGACGGCTCGACAGGGAAGTCTGTCCCAGCTTGTGTCAAAATCGCACGTCCATACAATTTCAAAGTCAAAAAGCTAACGCCAGATACCATTAGTCCAGTTCAAACTATTGATGAGCCGTATACGACGACATTCAATATGAAAGTTGGTAAAAACAAGTCGGACTACCTAATTACAGATATTTATAATGCAACGGTCCAATACATAGGGTTTAAGATCACAAACTTATCCGGAAGTTACCCCGGCAACCTCAATTACGGAAGCGGCTCGCCCTGTAACTATTACGAAGGTTTAGGCGTTAGCTCATGTACGGTGCTCGAAGAACAAACTGGCAAGAATTATGGCAGAGACGCTTCAACTAACGGAAAAAAATACTATGCTGACAGTCTTGTATGTAACGCAAGTGGCGATTGTTCTTATGACGTTAACAATCTGAGCGTAGAACACACACTAGATGACTCCGTCCAACTAAACGAAAAATATTGTATCGCCGTTGGCATCAAATCCGCTAATAGCGGTGATGGATTCAACTTTAGTAACACCTGGGCAATCTCTACTCCATCTTGTGTTAACGTTGGAAAATATCCAAATATGCAAGTCTGGGGTGGCTCCGTATTTTCTAGCGGCGGCATCATCACATCCATCACAAAGTACCACGAAAAATACTATGGCTCGTGGGGTGATTTCGCAATCATCGCCAACAGCGTCATCACTAAAACTGCATCCGGTGCAAGCCTTATATCCGGTGCCGGTACATCCGATACATGTACCTTATCTACCATTACAATTTCAAACGACAACTGCAACGGCCACAATGCGCTACGAAGTAGGTTAGGCCAAGCCAACATTACCGCATTCTCTGTTGAAGATTTCAAACGAAAGCTTTACAATCGGTATCTGCAAGATCCGAATAATTACCACATAATAAGCACGCTCGATAGCAGCAGTCTAACGAACAGTAGAAATCCTTTCATCGCCTATAATCCGAGCGGGAACATATTCATAACATCCGACGTCGAGTTTGGTAACGGAGCCTACGATAAACACAATGTTCCGCAAGCTATTATTTATGCAAAAGGAAATGTTTATATATCAGATCAAGTTAAGCACATTGTAGCATGGATTATTGCAGACGGAACCGTCAATACATGCGCAGATGCTAGCGGCAACACACCAGCACTCACGGAAGAAACCTGCAAAGAACAACTAATCGTAGACGGACCAATCATTGCTTCTAAGGTAAAACTCAATCGCACACACGGGGCAAATGGCCACGAAAACACATCAACAACGCCGGCGGAGATTGTCAATCTAAACTCATCTGTTTACCTATTTAGCCACTATCAAGCTACGGGTGATCAACCAGTCACTACACACATCCAAAAGATGCCAGCAAGGTACTAAACAAGCTTTACCTTTTTCAATAAAGCGGATATAATATGCAGTATATGGCAGGGCAAAATGATATTTTTCAACCGAACACAAACACGGGAGGGGCGGTAGTCTCTAGAGCTAGCTCAGACGGTGAAGTTACGCAAATAAGTGGACCCCGAAAGAACAAAAACAAATCAGCGAAACCAATATTCTTCGCAATAATTGGAGCGATCGGCGCAACTGGGATCTGCGCTCTAGTTTACTTCTTGTTTTTAGACCCAAATAGACCAATAGGCAGCACAGTCGCCGTATATGACGCTACAAGCATTAGCGACGGATCCGAGACAGACGAAGAAACGAACAAAAAACTCGACGAAAGAATAGGAAATGCAGAAAACGACGAGGAAAAGTTAGATGCCACACTTAGTAAAGTTAGATATTTATTCCTTGACGAAGAATACGACGAGGCGCTTTCAATTCTCAATGGAATCAGCACTTCCGGGCTAAATGATTACGACCTATATAGGTTGTATAACCACTTCTATACAGCTTATACTGGCAAAGGCGATGCAGCAAATGCCGAAAGATATAAAAGAATGTCTGACGAAGCTCGATCTAGAGATGTCGCAAATCAATAAACGTATAATTACATGATGGAAGACAATATAGTTAATCCCTTTGTGGCCAATATGGAATAACGGTAAGCCATGCAAGATAATACACCTACCCAAAACAATAATCAGCAAAGTGCAACAAAAACTAAACAACCACTTGTTTTTAACAGTGGTAGTCTTATGGATACTAAAGCTAAAGGACAACGCAATATATTCGTTGCCGAGCAAGACTCCAAAAAGAACAATACGAATGTAAAACCTAAAAAACCTTTCCCCGTCAAAACATTTCTCAAAATTACAATTCCATTCTTTATAGTATTAGGAACCGGCATCGCAGTTTATGCGAACTGGGGAACGATCTATCATGAGTTCTTTGAAGTGTCAGAAGAACGTGCTCATGAACTTCTTATCGCCAAGAAGCCAGAAAGCTTTATAAAAATGTATAACAAGCTCATAGAAAAAGAAACTGATCCTAAAGAAAAAGCCACTTTGTATTTGACAAGAGCGTTAGCTTTAAAAGAAGCTTTCGACAACAATTACATAAGCCAATGTATCAGTGACGCATATGCTGCCGAAAAAATATATCCATCGTATACCACTGCGAATTTTATAGTGGAGCTTGAAAGAGCATACGGATCACAAGAAAAAGCCGAAGAATGGGAAAAAGTACTTCCGAATCGCGAAGGAAAGGAGATAATACTAAGCAATGGGTAAAAAAGTATTAAAAAACAAGACAAAAAGCCTCCTAAAGCTCGCGGCGATTTCGATATTTGCCATTTGCACCTTCGGCTCAACGAAAGTCTATGCCTACATAGATGAAAATGTATGCGTCAATAGTGCAAAAAGTCAACTCGGGGACTTTTACGTTAGTACATTCGAAGCATCGTTTAGAGAAAGATGCAAGCAGGGCGTATCTGGCGGCGAATATGCATACGGCATGGAAGCTCCAACCAGCACCAACTTCCCAGAATCAACAGGCAGCAACACATTTTCATTCGAGGCACGTCGTATTGTTTATACGGAGGGGGTAAAAGACAATATCTGGGGCTCAATTACTTGCGATACATCACTGGCCTCATTTGACAAAAGTAGACTTGATTGTCAAACAAATAAAAATAAGTGGCATCAAGGTGAAACGTTTAATGTGACAGTTCAGTCTAGTCTTCTATCTGGGAGTTCGGACGATGCTATCGTGTCCGCTAACGTCCCATACACAAGTTGTTACAAAGGTTATTCGAACAAATGTAAATCTAACCATCTCTACTTCAAGGTTTTTGAAATTACAAACGTCACACATAGTGATAGTCCAAAAGCAACATATAATGGTGTAGACTATAGTAGCACTAGCACAAGCGAATCCAATCCAATTAAAGTAGGAAAGGGCGGAAAACTTGTATTTACACATCAACTAAGAAGAAATGATAAATGGGACAAACCGTCATCACCAGAACTTAAAGAAGTTTATTTAAGAAAGATCAAAAACGGAAGCACGACAGTAAAAGAAGATAGTAGCTGGAAGAAACTAACGCTAAAAACGCGAACAAGCACTTCACTCGATTACGGGCCATGGGCAGACGTGGAAGACTCAATAGACGTCATCGACCTAGGCATAGAACCAGGACAGGTAAAGAAGGTCTGTTCAGTTCTTACTCACAGAAAAGTCAAAAGCTTAACAAACAGTCGTACCGCATATGACGACGGAACAAGCAATGATAAGACAGACAAGAGCGAGATTTGTGTTTATGTCAAGTTAGACGCCCTCGTAGCTCGTTCTAGATCCACCGTTCAAATGGATGATGGCGTAACGAAAGCGACAGCTAAAAGCGAAGATAATCCAAACTATCAGACCGTATCAATTTACGGTGGCTCAAAAAAAGAAAACTATGAAATTGACTTTTCGCACAAAATAGTCGTCCAAGGCGATTCAGCAAAGTCAGCAACATTCAATTATTCTGTTTATACAGGAAGTAGCGTTTCTGGCAGTACTGGTTCACCCATCACGACTGGATCGCCAGTGATTGCAGGAGGCGGAACAGGAAAAATAACTTACTCTGACGGAACGAACTTACACCGAGTTACATTCAAACTTAACGAAGGAGCATCGAAAACAGTTTGCGAGAAAGTGTCGTACAACCCACTAATAATCTATCTCAACGCAGCCGGTACTGGTGGCGACCCTGATGGATCCGGAGAATCTGCTGTATGCGGTACGGTTACACGTCGCTCCCCAGACGTTATTCACCTTACCGCGGAAACCAACACCTATCACTGCACAGATCCAAGCAATATTAATCCATCAAAAATCTATTTCGATACAGAATCTCCTCAATGCGTCACATTTCAACATAAATTCACCAGTGTTGATGGCCAAGTATTAACATCTAATTATAAAATCTATTATTCCGAAGATGGAGGAGCTACTGTTAAATCCACCTCTACCGGAACTGTCACCACCGACAAAACCAGCGGGTCTACTAAGTATAAAAACGTGGTCAAAGAACACAAGGTCGATCTGGATTACGGTCAACTAAAAACCGTCTGCGAGAAAGTCGAATTCACGCCAAACACCTTCAAGTTGCACAGAACAGCCAGTGGTGATCCAGATGGAATTACCCCCGACGGCGGGACGGGCTATACCGACTGGCGCTGTATCAAGGTAGGGCGACCGACTAAGACGACCATTGATGACGGTATCTTCGAAATCACTGGATTATCGGAAGGCAAATTGGACAACGAGGCGGAAACCGGCGGTCCATACGGCCCGGGAGGTGCTTGGCTCATGAAGCAAGAACAAGCTACTATTACTTATTCACACAGATTGAAACGTGACAATAATACACACGAACACGACAGTAGTAAACCAGCCGAAGACGTCACGGTCAAATATCGATTTGGCAAAGGAGACGACAGCTTCAGTAATAACGATATATTGAATACCACCGGGATCGGATCGACCATAATCAAGAATAATCAGACAGTCGGACCGTTCAACAGCATTAATGGCAGTTCATTGTTCGGAGCCAACACTACGGCCAGAGCAGAAGTCGTCGGAACGCCCACATCATATTGTCAATCTATCTTCTTCCACTCTAAACAATACCTAATGCACGGCGAATACTGGATGGTTGATGGAAACATCTGGGATGAAAAACCAGGCATGATAAGCTCATCAGACCCAACTCCATACCCAGAAAGCACCGAAGGATCCGTCGGTAAATCCGCACCAGGTTGCGTGAACGTCGTACGCCCTTGGAATTACAAAATCAAAAAAATAGAACCTAAAACCCAAAACATCATCCAAAGCCTTGGCGACGAATATACCACCAAATTCAAAATTAAAATCGGAAAAAACGACAATAGCTATCTTCTTACAGATGTCGATAAGGCCGAAATTCAGTTTGTCAGCTTCAGAATCACCAGCACTAGCGGTAGCCTACCAGGCAACCTTAACTATAGTGGCAATGGTCCATGCGCCTACTACAACAGTCAAGGTATGGTAAACAATACTTGCGGAGTACTAAAACAAGAAACTAATCAGAAATTTGGCAAAAATTCTCCAGCCAATGGAACCACATACTATAACAACGGAGTTGTTTGTAGCGGCTCTGATTGTTCTTACACCGCGGAAATCAGCATTAAGAATACTTTAACTGAAGAAATGAATCTGCAGCTCAACGAGAAATATTGTATCGCTGTTGGTATCAAATCCGCTAATAGTGGCGATGGTTTCAACTTTAGTAATACTTGGGCCGTTTCTCCTCCTTCCTGCGTCAACATTGGCAAATATCCTAACCTGCAAGTTTGGGGTGGTTCCGTCTTCTCTAGTGGCGGCATCTCCACCTCAGTCACAAAGTACCAAAACAAGTATTATGGTTCTTGGGGTGACTTCGCACTAATTGCTAATGGCTCTATCTCCAAAACCGCTTCTGGCGCCAGTCTCATCTCTGGCTCCGCCACCTCCGATACTTGCACCTTATCCTCCATTACTATTACTAACGACAACTGCAATGGGCATATAACTTCCCGAAGTAACTTGGGCGAAGCTAAAATTAACGCCTTTTCAGTCGCTGAATTCAAACGTAAACTTAAAGACCGTTACTTAGACGATCCAAACAACTACCGCGTACTGAGTACTATCGATAGTTCCAGTCTTACTAGTGGTAAAAACCCATTTATTGTCTATAACCCAAACGGGGATATCTTTATTGCTTCAAACATCGGATTTGGTGGCGGTACATATGACAAACACAACGTTCCACAAGCTATCATTTACGCCAAAGGTAATATATATATATCCGAACAAGTTACTCATATCGTAGCTTGGATTATCGCTGACGGTACCGTCAATACATGCGCAGATGCTAGTGGACATACTCCAGAACTCACTCAAGACAGCTGCGGGTTAAAGCTAACCGTCGATGGTCCTATTATTGCCAGCAAGACATATTTCAACCGCACATACGGTGCTAATGGCCACGAAGGCACGTCAGCCGTCCCGGCCGAGGTCATCAATCTCAATTCATCTGTTTACTTGTTCAGTAACTATCAAGCCAAGGGCGACCAACCGTCCACTACTCACATTCAGAAGATGCCGGCAAGATTCTAAATAAGCTCTTGCAAAATATCAAAAACAGAGTATAATAACTCGAAAGAGTTTCGGCTCTGAGGCTTGTGCTGAAGCCAGAAGAGCAAATCATCAATACTAACAAAAGGAACTATTTTACAGTGCCAACTATCAATCAGTTGATTCGTAAACCACGTCAAAAGGCTACGAAAAAATCAAAGTCGCCTGCTCTTGGGTCAATTATCAACACCTTAAAGACACGCTACTATGATCAAGCTGCCCCACTCAAACGTGGCGTATGCATCAAAGTAACAACTAAAACTCCAAAGAAACCTAACTCAGCTCTCCGCAAAGTAGCGCGCGTTCGCCTCACAAACGGGCAGGAAGTTTGGGCATACATCGGCGGTGAAGGTCACAACCTGCAGGAACACGCAGTTGTGCTTGTGCGCGGTGGTCGTGTACCAGATTTGCCAGGCGTCCGCTATCATATCGTACGTGGTACGCTGGATCTACAAGGCGTCGAAGGGCGCAAACAAGGACGCTCGAAATACGGCGCAAAGAAAGGGGATAAATAATTATGCCTCGCAAAACTACTAAATCGCTTGAACGCAAAGTCTCTCCAGACCGCAGATATCAAAGCATACTTGTTCAACGTCTAATCAATAAATCCATGCTTGATGGTAAGAAACAAGCCGCAGAAAGAGCAGTCTACGCGGCACTTGAAGGCGCAGCCAAAAAGCTTAAATCAGAGGATCCAGTAGAAGTCTTTGAAAAAGCACTTGCTAATATTTCTCCAGATTTTGAAGTTAAATCACGCCGCGTTGGTGGTGCAAACTATCAAATTCCATTCCCAATTTCCGGACATCGCCAACAACATTTTGCTTTCACTTGGCTAGTTCAAGCTGCTCGTGCACGCAGTGGCATGCCATACAGCAAACGCCTCGAAGCAGAAATCGTTGACGCTTACAACGAAACAGGTGCCGCCTTCAAGAAAAAAGAAGACTGTCACCGCATGGCAGAAGCGAACCGCGCCTTTGCGCACTTTGCTCGCGCTTAAGCCAAAAACAAAAAAGGCCTCCAAATCACGAGGCCCTTTTTCTTGTCAAAAAAACTTCACCATGCTAGAATAAATATAAGCTTATTATGGAGGTATTCAAAATGGTAAAACTAGCAATTAACGGATTCGGCCGAATCGGACGCAACGCATTGAAAATCGCGCTCGAACGACGCGATATTCAGATCGTCGCCATCAACGACCTGACAGATACCAAAACTCTCGCCAAACTACTTCAATATGATTCCAGCTACGGAATCTATGACGAAGAGGTTAATTACGACGAAAACAATCTCATGATTAAAGGACAAAAAATCAGAGTATTGTCAGAAAAAGACCCAGCCGCATTGCCTTGGAAAGAATTAGGTGTCGATGTAGTAATTGAATCAACCGGTCTATTCACCGATCCAGCCAAAGCCCAAGCACATATTGATGCAGGCGCACGCAAAGTCGTCATTTCCGCTCCAGCAAAGGGCGAAGGAGCAAAAACTATTGTCATAGGCGTAAACGAGGATACCCTAGATAAATCCGATGTCATTATTTCAAACGCATCGTGCACCACAAACTGTATCGCACCGGTAATGAAAATCCTTGAAGACAATTTCGGTATAGATAAAGCAATGATGACAACAGTACATTCATACACCGCATCACAGCGTCTGCAGGATGCCCCAGCTAAAGATTTGCGCGAAGCTCGCGCTGCAGCAGAGAACATCGTTCCGACCACGACCGGCGCATCCAAAGCTGCTGCTCTCACTATTCCGTCACTTATGGGACATTTCAACGGTCTTTCTGTCCGCGTCCCGACTCCAGTCGTATCTCTCTCTGACATAACCGCGCTTCTCAAACGCAACGTAACAAAGGAAGAACTTATTAAGACCTTCAAAGAAGCAGCAAAAGAGCCATACTACGAGGGAATTATTGACGTTACCGAAGAAGAACTTGTCTCGACAGACTTCCGTGGCAATGCACATTCAGCCATCGTTGATTTACCACTCATAGATGTCGTCGGCGGCAACCTCGTGAAAGTCGTTGCGTGGTACGATAATGAATGGGGCTACTCAAATCGTCTCGTCGAACTAGCGGCTGATTTTGGAAAGGATTAAAGTGCAAATCTTCATTGCTGCTGACCATCGAGGATACAGTTTAAAAAATAGGCTCGTCACAGATCTGCCCAACTTAAGCGTCGCAGAGGGAGAATCAATCAGTATCATAGATCTCGGGCCAAACCAATACGTCGAATCGGACGATTTTAACGACGCAGCGATTAACGTTTGCAAAGCAATCCTAAATACGGATAAAGCATACGGAATAATAATTTGCGGTTCCGCAATAGGAGTATCGATTCAAGCAAACAGATTTAAGCATATTCGCGCAGCTGTAGTAAACGATATCGAGACAGCTGAAATCAGCCGACTTCACAACGACTCAAACGTCATTTGTCTATCAGCGGATCGTCTAGCTACTGCAACTGACCCCCTCGAAACAGAAAAAGCATATGAAGATATCATCGAGATAATTCGCAAGTTTCTCTCGACTCCATTCTCAGGAGAAGAACGATACTTGCGTCGAATTAAACGCTTAGATAAGGAAATATAATGGCTCTCATCGTTCCAACTATAACAACAAACGACAAAAACTTATATGCGCAGTTCTATAAAGGATACTCGACATTCGCTAAACGCATCCAAGTCGATGTTTGCGACGGAGTTTTTGCGCCTTCCTTTCTGTTAGAAGAGAGCAACTTATGGGTAGAGCAAGGTTGGGCGGAAATGGATTTGCACATGATGGTAATGAACCCATCACAGCACATCCAGAACATCCTCAAGCTTAAACCCAGCTTATGCATTTTCCACGCCGAGGCCAATGAAAACCTTCTCCCCATCTTTGCCGCGCTTAAACAAGCCGGTATCAAAGCAGGCGTAGCAATCCTGAAGCAAACATACCCAGGTAAAATCGCACCATATATCGAAGCGGCCGATCATTGTCTTATTTTTGCTGGCAGGCTTGGTCAACAAGGGGGCGAAGCAGATATGCTTCAGACCGAAAAAGTTTCAATTATTCGAAGTATCAAAAGTGAAATTGAAATAGGTTGGGATGGAGGCGCGAATATGAAAACTACACGCGCTTTAGCTCATTCCAACATCGATGTAATCAATGTTGGAGCTGCAATAGCAACGGCCCCAGAACCCGCAAAAATGTACGCTGATCTTTGTGCAGAAACCGAAAAAATGGGAGTCGTAATCTAATGGCTCGAATCGTTTCACTCGGTTCAGCCTTGCAGGATATCTATCTTATCGATAGAGATGATTTTGGTTCAATCGAGTTTGGCAACACTAGCGTGTTTAAAAACCTCGAGATCGGAAGTAAATACGACATTGACAAGCTGAACTTCTTCATAGGGGGAGGGGGAACCAACTCAGCCGTTACATTCGCCAGAAATGGTCATGAGGCAATCTACTTTGGTAATCTGGGCCACGATCCAGCCGGGGAAGCAGTATTGAAAACCTTAGACGAAGAAGGAATAGACACGAGCTACATTTCCTATCCGCGCAGTGGAAAGACGGGTTGTTCAATTATCCTATTAGATTCAAAATCCGGTGAGCGCACCGTTCTAACGTTCCGTGGAGCATCCGCGCGTTTCGACAACTTATTGCCTTCAGATTTGGAGTTGGTTCAACCGGATTGGCTCTACGTAACAACACTACGTGGTGATATGGGCACACTCCTAAATTTCTTCGAAAAGGCAAAATCACTTAAAACTAAGATCATGTTCAATCCAGGCGTACTTGAGCTAGCTAATCCTAAACAAGTTCTGGGGTTACTCCAAGACGTCGATGTTCTATTAGTCAATAAACATGAAGCAAACCAACTTGTTGGTGGGTCCTTACTCGACGAACTTCTTAATAAACTCAAGAATTATTGCCAAACAGTCATCATAACCGATGGAGCCATGGGCGGAATTGCCACAAATGGCGAGAAAACCTACCGATTCGGCGTTTATGAAGATGTAAAGATTAAAGACACAACTGGCGCCGGAGATGCATTCGGGTCCGGATTCTTAGCAAGCATCGCAAGTGGGGATTCTTTCAAAAAAGCACTCATATTCGGCAGTGCCAATTCAACATCCGTTGTGCAACATAGAGGAGCAAAGAACGGTATATTATCGAATAATATTGAGCTACATCCAATGCCAATCCAATTATTAAGATAAAGGTACAAAAATGGTAAACAAAGAATTTACTGAAGCAGAAAAGATTCAACAACTTAAAGACGTTCTCAAAGAATTAGAAGAGGCAGATTACGAGCGTGTCCAGGCATATGGCAAAGACTTATTATCTGGCCTTAAAATAATTCGCACTTTTCCTCAAGGAGTTACAGTATACGGATCAGCACGCATCAAAGAAAGCAGCAAATACTATCGAGAAGCTCGAAAGCTTGGCGCTCTTCTTGCCGAAAATGGCCATGCAGTTATTACTGGTGGCGGTCCAGGTATTATGGAAGCCGCCAACAGAGGTGCATATGAGTATGGCGGACGTTCAATTGGCCTAAACATCACACTTTCACACGAACAACACCCAAATCCATATCTAACCGACATGCTTCAGTTTGAATACTTCTTTGCTCGCAAAGTCATGCTTGCAATGAGTGCAAAAGTTTACGTCTTTTTTCCGGGCGGATTTGGCACAATGGATGAGTTAACAGAAATCGTCATCCTCATGCAAGAAGGCAAAATGCCGAAAATGCCAATTTTTCTCTTTGGCAAATCCTACTGGCGTCCGCTTGATCGGTTCTATGCTACAAAGATGGTCCCACTTAAGACAATAAAACCTGAGGATCGCAAAATCTATACGCTTACAGACTCAGTCGAGGACATCATAAAGGCCGCCAACAAAATTGGCCATCCAAAAGTCAGAACCAACTATTATGATGGCTTTTCAAAAGCGAACGAAGCTCGTCGTTGATAAAACGCTTCAGTTTCCATTTTTGCGTTAATAAACATATAATATAAGAATATGATTTATTTTGATACCGCCGCCGCAAGTCCAATGCTTTCGACAGTTCGCGATGAAATGCTTAGAATAATGAATATGTCGATCAACGGTGAAATAGGCAATCCATCATCACTCCATTCTGCCGGTTCAAAGGCAAAACAGGAACTTAACGAAGCGCGGGAGCAAGTTGCGAAACTTATTGGGGTGCCACCTCTAGAGATTATTTTTACATCCGGCGGTTCAGAATCAAATAACACGGTCATCAACACCTTTCGAAATCAACCCATCCTTATTAGTGCGATTGAGCACCCATCGGTACTGCGTCCAGCAGAAGAATACGGTAATCCATGCATAAAAGTGCCGGTAAATCAAACTGGGATCATCGATCTAGAATTTTTGGAAATAAAGTTAAAAGAAACAATCAATAAATGCCCAAAAACCAAGATCCTAGTTTCTGTCATGCTCAGTAATAACGAAATCGGCACAATCGAGCCAATCGAAAAAATTAGTGAGATTATTAAATCATTAAAAACAAAAGGGCATAAAAATATCTATCTACATACCGACGCGACACAAGCCATTGGCAAGATTAAAGTCGATGCCAAAAAACTCGGAGTAGACTATTTAACCTTCTCAAGTCATAAATTAGGCGGCCCAGTTGGTATAGGTGCACTCTACGTAAAATCAGGCGCCCCACTCAAGCCACTTATCTTAGGTGGCGCTCAAGAAAACAAACGAAGAGCAGGAACCGGCAATGTCGTTTTAGCTTCTGGTTTCAAAATTGCAGCCAAAAACGCCCTTGAAACACCAGAAAAGTTTAAGGCGAACATTCTCCCACTCCGTAATTATCTAGCCAAAAAAATCTCGGAAAGAATCCCTATAGCAAAAACCATTTCACCAATCGATATCAACAATCAGGCGAATCAATGTCTGCCGAATATACTCAATGTTGCTTTTCCTGCCGCCGAAGGAGAATCAACTCAGTTATACCTTGACCTTGAAGAAATAGCCGTATCGACGGGTAGTGCCTGCGCCAGTGGCGATCTTGAGCCAAGCCACGTTATTATGGCGCTATATCACGACGCAGAGATAGCTCACGGATCAGTTCGTTTCTCACTCCCAATCACAACAACAAAACAAGACATTGATCAGCTAATGGAAAAACTACCTAGTATCATCAATAAAATTCAAGATCTATCAACAATAAAACCCAAAGGCAACTCATGAATAAAACATCCAATAAACAGGCTACACAAAAATCGCCCTGGGCGTATACCGACATCGTCAAAGACCATTTTCTAAACCCACGCAATTTCATCATGGGTGACGAAACTAAATGGATTTCTGACGGAGAGGGAATCGTCGGCAACCCAATCTGCGGCGATCAAATGCTCGTAAAAATCAAGGTTAAGAATAACAAAATCAGCGACATTGGTTGGAAAACCTATGGCTGTGCTAGCGCAATTGCTTCAACATCTGCACTTTCCGAATTAGCCAAAGGTAAAACTCTAGAAGACGCAGATAAAATTACCGCAAAAGAAATCTGCGATTACCTAGGCGGCCTTCCCGAACATAAGTTTCACTGCTCCGTCCTTGGTCATCAAGCACTTCACCGCGCAATACAAAACTACAAAGAAAAATCCGCCCCTAAGGGCGGCATAGAGATGGAGAATTAGGAAAACAGTCGGCCGAACAAGCCCCTGTGGGAATCTTCCATGTCCTGGAGACGTTTTCCAGTATCGTTGGCCGACAAGTCAGTCCGGTGTCCAGCTTGGCGTAGCTGATCCAGTTTGTCTTGCGCAGCTGCATATTCTGCTTTGCTGCTTCCAAACTCATACGTACGCCCGGTACTGACATCCTTAATAATGAGCTTCGACACATAATCCCCTCCTTTCGTATCGAAATCTTCATCATTCTACTATGTAATTCAGCTTTCCGCAAGCAAAAGCTCAACAAACTCGCGTATTTCTTTTATGCCGTTGTTTTTATCCGGCTCAACTTTTAATTTTTCATTATCTAAGAACGCCAAAGTCGTAGCTTGCTTATAAACAGCCCTCACAAGTTTAATTAATTCGGACTCGTCAAAATCAGTAGCAAAATTGAGCACTTTGTCATATACCTTACCATCATCATCAGGCGTCACAAACAAAATATGTCCCTTTGTGACGGAATACTTTTGATACTTTGGCACAGACTCCAACATTAACTTGTAGAAACCAAGTTGCAGAGCATACTTATAAAGAGTACCTACCGATCCCCACTTTTCTTTATGATACTTTCCGGTCTTAAAATCATAGACCTCGATCGTTTTTTCTTCATCATTAACCGTAATGTGGTCAATTACGCCGGCCACGGGCACACCAGCAATTTCCGGGTGAGACGAAAAAAGATTCACTTCAGCGCTCGCGTTCGGATCTCGCAAGATAGTAGCAAAACTCTCTAACGAAACTTTAAGAGAAACCTCACCTTTTTCTAACAAATATTTAACATCTTTATCGGGCAAATCGAGGTTTTCTGCTTCTTTTCTGTATAATTCAATAATCTGTTCGTTAGAAATGTCTTCTCCACGATTCGCAGCATTCGTTACTCTTTCAAAAGCGGAGTGAATTAAAGTTCCAAGTAACATACTAGCAGTAGCCGGTTCTTGCGGAGCCTTAAGGACTCTGTTTTGATAGAAAGCCATCGGTCCACCATAACTAATGTCAATGAACGAAGTCAAGTCAGAAGGAGACAAATGGTAATTCTCCATTCTGGATAATAAAATCGGACGAAGCTCGGGGGTGAGCCTTGCATAGGCAGCTCGCCAACTCTTTCTAAGATCTACAAGTTTTCTTACTTCCAGCAAATCATCATAATGCAAAACAACTTTCCCAATGTAGGGCGAAATCACATCATGCGTTTCTGCGTCTTCATATTCGTCCAAATAATCAAGCCTCGCTGGACTCTTTCCAGCAAAATCCTTCAAAGAATTAGTCATTACAAGACGACTCTTTGCACGCGTGCTTGCCACAAAGAATAGTCGAAGTCTCTCGTCGTCCGTAATACCGGTATGCCTTATTTGAGCCACGTTCTTTGGGAGAGTCAACATGTTATTGTTGCCCTTCGCACGACCCCAGTTAATATTGTCTGTTGCAATTAAGAAAACATACTCAAACTCCAACCCTTTAGATTTGTGCGAAGTCATAATCTGCACCGCATCGTCACTCTCTCGATAAGGGGAGCTATTAACCAAACTTGCGCCAGCTTCAGCGTAATCATCAAGTAAGACAATCAAATCACTCAGTCTAGGATTCTGTACTTTAGTGTGCGACAAAATCGCCGCTTTTAGAACAGAAAGATTCTCGTAAAGCTCAAAAGATTCATAATCGCTCTGCTCCGAACTATAAAATTCAACAAAAGGCGATCGAAACTCATGGTACCCTCTACGCAATTTTCCTTCCTTAGAAACCAACTCCTCATCCGAATCTTTAGCGATCGAAGCCGTCTTCAGATCCTTATCGTCTGTAAACTCAGAAGGCAAGCGTACAGCAACGGTACCAACAAGATAATCCAACATAAGTTCAAGCGGCGAATCAAACGATAACATCGCGCACTTTGCCAACCACTCACCGATATCGCGAAGCTTAGGAGAATCTGCCTTGAGCAGATAATCAATTGCGGCTTTATGATCCGCCTTAGCTCTGGACACATTAGCTATCGCCTCGGCAGGAGACACTTCAAAAAAAGGGAAACTCAATATTTCTAATAGCCGCGAAGAAACATTTTTACCTTGCGATAGATCATAAATAAACCGCGCCAAAGTTAGAACTTCAGCCAAACGTGGATCTTCAAGCAAGTTTTCTTTCTTTTCGTAAGCAACATTAATCTTCTCATGTTCCTTCAAATAGGGCAGCAACGGCGCGATGTATTTATGCTTTGGCGCAATGATCGCGATCTCCTTTTGTGGCACACCCATTTCAACTAGTTTATTTATCTCATCAGCCACAAAAGCATATTCTGAATCGGACGTCAAAAATTCGTGCCGCTCAATCGTACCACCCGCACCCTTAAATGCCGTCAAATTCTTTTGAACCTTTTGTCTTTTTGCAAAACTATCCTCAATCTGATCTGCAACCTTCCGCGAAAAATCCAAAATCTCCTGATTCGAACGATAATTCTCTTCAAGATTTATCACCTTTGCCTTATAGTATTGTTGGAATGTCAATAAATTCGAAGCATCTGCACCTTGGAACTCAAATATTGCCTGGTCATCATCTCCTACGGCCATCACATTTGGTTCATCATAATCCGTAAGATGTTTTATCAATTCGAATTGTGATGGATTGGTATCCTGAAACTCATCCAACAAAATGTATTGGAAACGCTCAGTCAAAGTCAAACGAAATCCTTTATCGTGCTTCAGAGTCTCGATAGCCTGCTCGATCATATCCGCAAAATCATATAAACCTTCTTTCGCGAGCTGAGCATCATACGCCTTCATAATCGAACCAAGCGATTTTAGCTTCAAGTTTGCAACACGATCTTTCAAGCGGTAATGATCTTCATCGTCTTTCTCGAAAGTAGCATTACGCCACCGCGTTAAAACAGCAACGCTCGGCTTCTCCTTAAGAGCCTCGTTATCAATCACGCGCTTCAAATCACGCGCAAGAATATTGGCAACTGGCTCAATATCTTTCACGATATTCTTTTGCGAAACGTTTTTTGCAAAAATCTCTAAAATCGGCGTATAAATCGTATCGACTGCCTCGAAAAACTTCATTCTAGGCTTGGCGCCAATTAGGATTGGCGATATTTCCGCACTCATCGCAGCAGAAACTCGAATATTCTCTTCGGCAATTTTTATAAGATCATCACCAGTCAATCTTGCTTCCTTAGCATTTTGGATCGTTTCGACAATATCACCAGTCGAGCCATTACGCAAAATATCCATCGCAGAAAGTTCTTCTTGGATTTTCCTTACAACCTTATGTTGTGTTACTTCATCAATTGGCGAGTCAAGATTTCGGCTCAATTCAACAGCATAATTACGATATTCAGCCAGAATATCCGCCCCAAAGGCATGATAAGTATGTATCTCTAATCTCCGCGCTGCTTTCCCAACAGTAGACAATAGCCGCGTTCTCATATTACTCGCGCCATTCTCCGTAAACGTCAAACACAGAATATTCTCCGGATTCGTATCCGTAGTTTTTAAAATATACTCCACACGGTTAGAAAGCAAATGGGTTTTACCAGTGCCAGGACCGGCCAAAACTAAAAGCGGCCCTTCAATGTACTCAACTGCTTCTCTTTGTTTAGCGTTTAACGGCATTCTTTATTCTCCTTGAAACATCAATCAGAATTTCCGCTTCTTTAGGGATCGCCAAACCAACACGGTCTATCTCTTTTGTCGCAAATACACCCTCGACCGTTGTAGTCCTCAAAAACTTCTTCACCACACTAGAGTTATGCCGAAAATCCAAATCTAACTCCGCATCAGGATCATTATTGATTTGTCGCAAAGTGCTACCGCGCTTCGTTAATCTACCAAGCAACTGCCCAAACTGATAATTACGACTTCTCTCACTTCCGCATGTCAGCACATAGTCCCCAAGCCCCGCTGCAAGCCTTGCTGTTTCAATAAATGCCCCATTATACAAAAGCACACGCTCGGTCTCACGATATACGTCGCTAATAAACTCTTTGAACTCGTCCTTTTTCCCGGCCAAACCACGTCTGCCAGCTTCAATTGCGTATATATTCTTCAAACCAGACAAAATAGCCACACCCTGCTTATCTTCAGTCGTATCAAATTTAATATAATTATTCGAAAGAAGTTTTTTAGCAATAATAATGCCATTATTTGAAAAACCTCGCGCCGCCACGGTAAGTTTTGTGCGCTTTCGTTTTCTAATGTCATCCGCAAAACCTGGGCCAGAAACTAATTCATAATAAGAGAAAGCCTCCCAAACCGATAAATCCATTATGCCCTTCGTCATGATAAGAGCTGGTTTTAACAGTGCTTCAGGAGCAAATTCCTCCATTTGCTTTCTGGCAACTTCAGCCGGAACGGCAATCACGAGCACTCGTGCGTAATCAACCACTTCAGAAAGTGGCGCACTAGGAAGTTTGACTGGGTCAAAGAATTTTACGCCATGCCCATTCTCGCGCAACACTCCCGCGATCGCTGCACCATATGCGCCTGCGCCAAGAATACCAATTTTCACAAAACTCTCCTTTCAATGATTAGCAATTTACAACCCACAACTAACCTCCCCATTTTATAATTCCATATTTATAGCGTTTCAATCTAGATGTCCAAGGCCCTTCCATACCAAATAAGATAAGGTAAGGGGTAAGCTCAAGAAAGTCTGACTTATGTTTCTCTTGGAAATATGCCAATCTTTCTTTTTCTACATGCTTAATATAACGCTTCAACCCATCATAATACGCTAAAACACTTAACCCCTTCGGTGTGAACTTTGACAATTCCGCATAATGCTTTTTTTCTCGATACATAAAATAGCCACAGATACATGGCAACACAAGCATTGCAAAAACAAGAAATAGCACCTCAACAGGATTGCTACTATCCGGAGTCGCACCATCATGAAAGGATCCATAAAACATAGCCGCACCTGCAATAAGGACAAAAACAAGAAGCGCAATAATCCCGACCATATTAAAAGGTTTAGGTTTGCTATCTTTATTAATTAACCCATCAGAAACAAGCTGATTATAAAGCGTATGATCATCTCGAAAAATTGTCACCGGATCTTTTATGGAAATCCCACCCTGCTCAATGAAGAAATGCCGGAATAAATCTTTTCTACTTCTATTGACAACACTAAGAAAACGTAGTTCGCGCTCAGCTAATTTTGGCACCTTCCGCTCAATTGTCGACTCTGTTATTTCAATTTTACCTTGACGATCCAAATCAGCCAATATAGCCTGAGTTGCCGTCTTTGGAGCTTGCGGCAATAAAGCAATATACATTTCAAAAGTTATTCCTTTTAACGGTTTAAACTGAATTGGGGTTTCATGACGTCCATCATAATGTATTGTTCGATAAAATTGTGTTCTTCTAACAATAACATATGCAAGCGTCACAAAGCACAATGCAATCACTACGACAACGGTAGTCCAACCATATGAGCTCATCGTAATTCCTCCATTTACGTATTATTATACCATAAACAAAATCTATTGATCACAACAAAAGAACCTGGTCTTAGAGGGTCATCAAAAAAAAGTATGTTATAATATATCTATGAATATTTGGCAAGAATTGAGCTCAAAAGGTCATATCAGCTGTCTTGCGCCCATGGAAGGTGTAACAGACATTGTTTTTCGTCAAGTAATCGCAAAAGCTGGACGCCCGGATTTATTCTTTACGGAATTCACTAATGTCTCATCTTACGCTTCCGAAAAAGGCCGTTCGAACGCGCTAGAAAGACTCAAAATCGCCCCATCCGATTCGCCAATCATCGCCCAAATATGGGGAAAGAATCCAGAGCATTTTTCACAAACTGTCTCCGCGCTCGCTAAACTCGGTTTCTCGGGGGTAGACTTAAATTTTGGTTGTCCTGACAGACACGTCAATCGCGCCGGCGGTGGAGCGCAAATGATTCGCACTCCCGATCTGGCCATCGATTGTTTCAGGAGAACCGTAGAGCACGCAAACGGCCTCCCCGTATCAATCAAAACCCGTCTAGGCTTTACTTATATCAACGAATACAAGGACTGGTTGTCACGGCTATTAGCTGAACACCCAGCCGCATTAACCGTTCACCTCCGTACTCGTAAAGAAATGTCTAAGGTACCAGCCCACTACGAGCTTATTCCCGAAATCATTCAACTAAAAAACAATATTTCGCCAGAAACAAAACTTCTTATCAACGGCGACATCAAAAATCGCGCCGACGGGGAACAATTAGTTGAAAAACACCCGGGACTAGATGGCTTCATGATCGGTCGCGGCGTTTTCCAAAACCCATATTGTTTTACAGATCACGTACCAACAAAAGAGGAGCTAGTGGTACTTCTCAATTTACACCTAGATTTATTCGACAAGCATGCACAATCAAACTTCGAGCCGCTCAAACATTATTTCAAAATCTACATCAAAGATTTCCCAGGCGCATCCGAGCTTCGCCAAAAGCTTATGGAGTGCCATTCCACAAATGAATCCCGCGATGTTTTAAAATCATTTAAACTAGATTAAAAAAAAGAAACTCCCCAAGGGGAGTTCCTTCTTAAACAATTCGTGAACAAGTTAATAAAGTGGTTTGACTAGGCGAGTTCGACAGTAGCACCAGCTTCTTCGAGAGATTTCTTGAGAGCTTCTGCTTCGTCTTTTTTGACTTTTTCTTTAACGGTTGCAGGAGCACCGTCAACGATAGCCTTAGCTTCGCCAAGGCCGAGACCAGTAGCTTCCTTAACAGCCTTGATAACGGCAATCTTTTGAGCGCCAGCTTCTTTAAGAACGACGTCAAATTCAGTTTTGCCCTCATCGGCAGCAGCAGCACCCTCAGCAGGAGCAGCAGCAACGGCAACAGCGGCAGCAGCCGGTTCAATGCCGTATTCATCTTTAAGAGTGTTTTTGAGTTCGTTGACTTCAAGAACAGTGAGGTTCACAAGTTCTTCAGCCAATTTTTTAATATCAGCCATAAAATTCCTTTCGGAGAATTAATAATTAGTAACAGTCGTTGATTTGACTATTTAGCGTGGTTTTCAAGACCAGAAATGATACCGGAAAGTCCACCAGCAGTGGCAGAGATAGTATCGTTGACCGGCGAAAGAAGCGTGGCGACCACTTGTGCGATCATCTCGTTCTTCGTCGGCATTTGCGACAGAGTCTTGACTTCGTCGGCAGAAAGAGCAACACCAAGATTGCTAAAACCACCAGCAAGCTGAAGAGCTTCGTGATTCTTAGCAAAATTAGCAAGCACTTTGGCCGGCATAATTTCATCGCTATCGGAAACTGCATAAAGCAACTGACCAGTTAAACCGGTTGTATCAGTATCTTTATAAACCGCAATTTCATTCATCGCGACTCTCACCAAGCGATTCTTCACGACCTTGATTTTTACACCGTTCTCACGGGCAGCTGCACGGAGCTCCTGGAGTTCCGCAACAGTCAAGCCTTGATAACGTGCGAACACAGTTGCCTGTGCGTCGTTCAGAAGCGCAGTCAAATCAGCAACTAAAGTGGACTTTTTATCCTTTGAGATAGCCATTTAGTTTCCTTTTTGATTAAGTTCACGGATTGTTAAATTCCGTTACCAACTTAAAAATAAGAATAGCCTCGGCGACATAATTAAGGATCACTCCCGTCGCTGTCTTTGGTAACTTGCAACATTATACCAAAAAATGCTAAAATTGTAAATATATGATCCATATTATAGCTGGCGGCAAACCACAAAAAGGGGAATACTTCTGGCTAATCGACGATTACCAGAAAAAAACACGCAAACCATTCGATTTCGACTTTGTATTCTACGAAGAAGACAAACTCGCAGAATACCTCGCAAAATGGCCTTTCCCACCTGAAGCTTTCGTGATAGTAACGGACGAACGGGGAGAAGACTTATCTTCGCCAGATTTCGCCAAATTGCTTCAAGAAGAGTTTAATTACTCGCGCGAAGTCTATATTGTTATAGGTGGCCCATTTGGTGTCTCGCAAGAAGTCCGTGACCGCGCTCATTTCGTTTGGAGCTTCGGAAAACTAGTTTTTCCGCACATGCTAGCACGCTTAATCATCTCTGAGCAGATCTACCGCGCCTACGAAATAAACCGCGGATCTCCATACCACCACGAATAAAAATGCCCCTATTAGGGGACATTTTTTTAAAAGCAGATTTATCTCAAATACAAACATGGAGTTGCCCGGGCGCGAACGCCCGGGCGTAAGGTGCTAATACTTAGATGCTATCAGGGTCAAATGAAGTGTCAGCCGGTGGATCCGTTGCAATTTCCGGGGGCTTCGTCGGCACGCTATGTGTCGGCTCTGGCGCTGGGGTTGGCTTTTCGTCCTCCCTAATCGGAGTCGCCGTCGGCGGGCTACACGTCTCCGTCGGTCTCACAACTGCGGTGGGAACCGGCGTCGGAGTTGCTGTCGGCTTCGGTGTCGGCGTAGGATCAGGTTTCGGTGTCGACGTAGGAGCAGATGTCGTCTGCGGATCCGTAGAATGATCAGGATCCGTAGGTCCACCACCGACAGTCGGCGTCGGGCGTTGCTCAGGATCCTTAGTGGGTCTCGGTGTCGGCGTAGGCGTCGGCTTCGGTGTCGGCGTAGGCGTCGGCTTCGGTGTCGGCGTAGGCGTCGGCTTCGGTGTCGGCGTAGGCGTCGGCTTCGGTGTCGGCGTAGGCGTCGGCTTCGGTGTCGGCGTAGGCGGAGGGGGAGTAGGCGTCGTCTTTGCGGGAGCCTTCTTCCACTTCCACGTCCCACCTTCCGTGAGATTAACCCACGCAAGGTTGCCATAATCTTCGGCTTTCACGCGCGCATCACGTGCAGTATTTCGGAGACCTCGAGGAGCAGACACAAACGTCTTTCCACCCTTATCATAAAGAGTAATCAGGACATCTTTGTCTTCTTTCTTTTTGTCGTCGTCTCCATTCTTCCGCCCGTGAAGAACGATTACATCCTTCTTCCCGTTTTTCTCGAATGCCATATAATTTTCAAGTGCCCAATCAGTGGATACTTTTACTTCTCCACCTTCAAGGTGCTCGAAAACATACGATAGAGTATCGTTGGCGAGCTCATCGTATTCTACCGCAGGCAGACCAGCAATTTCGGCCGCCCTGGCATTTTCAGCCTCAAGCCATTCGAGATCTTCAAGTCCAAGCTGTACGCGAAGTCTCACGATTTGATGAGGTGATTTAACCAGCTCATGAAGCCAGTTATATACACCCTTTACAATCGTTTCATCTTCGAGACTCGGGCCATAACTACCATCGATTTCCTTCGGTTCTTTCGAGAAATAAGGATCATCGTCGGGGAAATAGCCACCAGAATAGGTAAAAGTAGACATCTTCACGGTCTTTCCATTGATCGTGAAAGAAATCTTATCGCCTTTCTTGAACGTGGCATGCTTCGCAGGAACCTTAGTCGGTTCCGGTGCAGGAGCTTTCGTAGGCTCTGCAGTCGGTACCTTCGTCGGTTCTGGTGTAGGGACCTCGGTCGGTTCTGCGGTTGGCGCCCCAGTCGGTTCCGGTGTAGGAGCTTTCGTAGGGGCTTCCGTAATTACTACGGGCACTTCGGTAGGCTTCTGCGTAGAATCAGCAGGCTTAAGCGGCTCAGTCGGCTCAGATTCCGGCTCAGGCGTAACAAATACATAAATGACTTCCGGAGTCACTTCGGGCTGCTCATTACCATTGTTGGATTGCGTATCCCCACCGCCAGTATCATCTTGCGAATCACCAGCATCGTCCACGAGAACTCTGTTAGGAAGCAATCCATCAAACCAGCCCTTCTCGGCGCCATAAAGGGCAACGAAAGCGAGAAGCGCAAGGATCAGGATGGTAATTAACAACCATCCCCACCAGGGGAAACGTCTTACTGTTTCGGGCTGAGACTGGGCAACAACGGGTGCTTCACGACGGACCGCACGAGATTCTTCAACATCTTCGGCGTGATGACCGTCATGATTTCTCCCAGCGTCCGTACCGTGGAGTCGCTCCATACGCGACTGCCTTGTTGAATGCCGTTCCGAATCGGTTAATGGACCTGGGTGTCTGTACATAATCCCTCCTCCTTTCTGTATTTCAGACACACAACTAAGTATGTTATATTTCAGACACACTTGTGTTTGTGTCTGAGATAACTCTGCTTTTAAAAGACCGTTACCGGAGTTATCACAACCTCACAATAAACACCTTTATTATAGCACACATAAGCATTTTTGTCAATATTCTTCATCTGTTGTAAAACGATGCAAGACAATCGAACGAACAATGCGCAAAATGCAATTGTCAAACTTACAACGTTTTTGCATTTATATCTTAAAAATTGGTGGAAAACTCCACCTTGACAAATAACCACTACTCATATAATATAATATCAGTATTATATCAAAAATAGACAGGATGCGAGGTGATGTCTGAACTACCAGAAAAACAAATAAAACGCTTGCGAAGCCTTCTCCAAGAGGCAGAGACCAATTTGGCCGCCGCAAAAGAACTACTTAACTCAGTACTCGGTGACGGAGAAGTCATCACCGCTCCTCGTTCAACAGTCGTTACAGATCCAGATGGAAAAATCATCGAAGGTGTCTTCGATGGACAAATTATGATCGGCCCAGATGGCAAAAACTACCCTGTTCCAGCCAACTATGCTTCTAAATCCAAACTCGTTGAAGGCGACCTCATGAAACTTACCATCACACCTGAAGGCAAGTTCCTCTATAAGCAAATCGGCCCAGTCGAACGTCGCACTGTCATCGGTACGCTTTCTCACCACGACGACAAATACTATGTCGAAGTCGCCGGCCGCGAATACGAAATTCTTTATGCTTCTGTCACTTATTTCCACCTTCGCGAAGGCGCACAGGTTTCAATCGTCATCCCAGCCAACAACGAAGATGCTGCTTGGGCCGCCGTCGAAGCCGCTTTATAATCTATAAAACTCATAAATCCAGCCCCAAAAGCTGGGTTTTTGTATATAATATAATCATGTTAGCCCTGTATCGAAAATACCGTCCAAAAACACTATCAGAGGTAATTGGCCAAGACCAAGTTATCAAACCTCTAGAAACAGCATTAAAATCCGGCAAGGTGTCACATTCGTATCTTTTTACTGGCCCCCGCGGCTGCGGCAAAACATCAGTCGCACGCATCCTAGCACACGAAATCAACGGTTTTAAATATGAGCTTGAGGATTCATATCTAGACATTATCGAAATCGACGCCGCATCAAATACTGGCGTCGACAATATCCGTGATCTACGCGAAAAAGCCATCATCGCTCCTTCAGAAGGAAAATACAAGGTTTACATCATTGACGAAATCCACATGCTCTCAAAATCCGCTTTTAATGCTTTGCTTAAAACGCTTGAGGAACCACCTGCGCACACCGTCTTTATTCTAGCCACCACAGACCTCGAAAAGGTTCCCGTCACTATCACGTCGCGCTCTCAAGTTTTTACATTTCGTCTCGCCGAACCAGAAACACTACTTAAACATCTGGAAACAATTTGTGAAAAAGAAAAAATCACCATCTCCTCATCAGCTCTCGCTCTTATAGTTAAAAAAAGCGGCGGCTCATTCCGTGACAGTCTTTCTATTCTCGACCAAATTGCCTCTCTATCTGAAAACGGTGCTGAAATATCAGAAAAAATGGTTGCAGACTGTCTTGGCTTACCACTTGACTCCGCCATCAAAACTCTCTTCGATGCTTACTTAGCGCACAATCACGAACTAATTACTAAAACTTTAAAAGAGCTTATCAGCTCCGGCATCAAACCAGAGAGTATCGCTTCTTCCGCTATTGCAACAATCATTCAGACTCCAAGACCAGAATTACTTCCGTTGCTCGATAAACTACCAAAAGTCACCGCTCCATACCCTGAAGCCAAATTGCTTTTGTCGTTCTTCGAACCCGCATCATACCCAGCTAATCAACCTTCCACAAAAACACAACCGATCATCTTAGCGTCAACTAAAACCACAATTACCGATCTAGAAATAAAAGAAGTTCAAGAAGAACCGCTAAAAGAACAATTAATTCCAGCACCAGAAGCAGAACCAAACCCCACAAAAAACACGGCAGAAAATCCAAAACCCACAGTCGAACCACCCAAAACGGCCATAGCGCACTCGATCGAATCAGAAGTACCACAAGCATCATTTACTACTCTTTCTCAAACTATAGTCAAACGACTCCAGAAATGTCGTATTACACAGACCGAAAACGAAATAAACATTTATCCATCAATCAAAATCGTCAAAGCTTTCCTCGAACGACCATCAAACTACGAAACGCTAAAAAACAATTTCAACAAAGCAATCATCATCCATGAACTCGACGAAAACGAAAATCAATCCCAATCTAACGCTATTTCTGATATAATGGGTAAAGTACAGGAGGTAAATAATTCAGATGGAGGAATCCCGTTCTAGCGTCAATTCCCGCACGGGCTCTCGTGACGGGCGTATCCCACCACAGGACCTGACAGCCGAGAAATCTCTTCTTGGTGCTATTTTGCTTTCTGACGCATCTTTTCCGGATGTCCTCGAAACAGTCAAATATAAAGACTTTTACGAAGAACGCCACGGTAAAATCTTCCACGCCATGACGCGCCTTTATCAGCATCACTCTCCAATTGATCTGTTGACAGTCACAGCCGAATTAAAAAAATCTAAAGAACTCAGATCAATCGGTGGAGCTGCTTATATAACCGAACTCACCAATTTTGTTCCAACTGCCAATCATGCCAAAGCTTATGCTAAACTTGTAGCCAATACCGCAGTTCGTCGCCGTCTCATCACGGTTGGTACCGCAATTGCCGAAAGCAGCTACGAAGAAGGGAAAGACATCACAGAACTACTTGGTGACGCCGAAAAAGAGCTTTATAACGTATCCGATCAAACCGTTAAATCAGACTACTCTTCGCTCGAAGCGCTTCTTCCGGATGCCCTTGAGCGAATGGAGCAACTTCGTAATAACAAAGGAGCACTCCGTGGTCTTAAAACTGGTTTCCGAGACCTAGACAAAAAAACCGCTGGGTTCCAAAAAGGTGATCTCATTATCATCGGTGCCCGTCCGGCTATGGGTAAAACTACGCTTGCCGAGAATTTAGCATACAACGTCGCATCGATTAATGGACGTGGTGTCCTATTCTTTTCAATGGAAATGGCCAAAAATGAAATCGTTGACCGCATGATATCCGATATTTCCGGCGTGGACAACTGGAAAATCCGCACAGGCAATTTCTCAGAAGATGAGTATGGACGAATAGTCGACGCGTTGGAAGAAATGGATTCCGTCCCGCTTTATCTTGATGACTCTTCGACTATGAATATCCTTCAGTTACGGAACAAAGCTCGACGCGCCGCTCACGACCACGACATCGGCATGATCATCGTCGACTACCTCCAGCTTCTTCAAGGTACCGAACGTTATGCTGGGCAACGCGTTCAAGAGGTCACAGAAATCTCTCGTGGTCTAAAACAATTAGCTCGCGAACTCGAAATTCCAGTCGTGGCTCTCGCTCAACTCTCGCGTAAGACCACAGATCGTGACGACCCGCGCCCTGTTCTGTCTGACCTTCGCGAATCTGGCTCCATCGAGCAAGACGCTGACCTTGTTATGTTCTTGCACCGTGTTGACTATTATCACATGAACGAACCAGGATATGAGGAAACCCACATTACGGAGCTAATCATCGGAAAACACCGCCATGGTCCGATCGGCAAAGTCGAGCTCTACTTCCATCCAGAACTCCTCAGATTCATGTCCCTAGACAAAGACCACTCAGAGGAATAGCCCATATAGCCATCCAAGTCTGAGTATGCTATAATGCTTATAATGAGTAGACTTGTCATCTCAAAGTTATTTTTATACCGCTACAGATTCGTCATAGGCTACATAGTTTTAGGTCTTGCCTTTCTATTTCTTATTTTCTTCCTTCCAGTCATTAGCCCATCCGGTCTATCAGATCTCGAAAGGCAATCTGCTGTACAAAGTTATAACCTTCATTTTTCATCTGTCACATCCGGCGACCTCGTAGACCTACCGTACCACATTCTCCAGAAACTCTCAATTTTGTCCTTCGGTCTCACATCGTACGCAATTAAACTCCCTTCGATTATCGTCGGTCTTGCTCTTGGCTTTCTTCTTATCCTTCTTCTTAACCGATGGTTTAAATCAAACGTCGCGCTCCTCGCTTCAATCCTAACAGTACTTTCAACGCCTTTTCTTTACCTCGCTGGCTCAGGCACACCACTTATTATGCTCGTATTCTGGCCGACTCTTTTACTCTGGCTCGGCAGCAAAATCCAAGGCGAAAAAGCACCCAAGCCACTTTGGTGTTTCGCTTTTGCTCTAGCACTACTCCTTGCAATCTACACGCCGCACCTCATCTATCTCGTCGTTTTCATCATCATTTTTGCTCTCTGGAACCCACATCTCCGATTTACTATTAAGTCTCTACCTAAATTCCCGCTTGTCTTAATGGCACTTATCCTCATTGCTGGAATTGGTGTTTGGGCCACCAACATCGTTTCGAGCAGTACGGTCGCACTCACATTATTCTTCGGCGAAAACTTCTCCATCAATCATTTTCTTGACAACATAAAAACCGGTTTTGCTCCTTTCTTCTCATGGGAACAACCTCTTGAGGGCGTATACTTATCACCGCTAGTAGGCCTCTCCAGTCTCGCTCTTGCGCTTATTGGCCTATTCTCAACCAGACGCGGCTTCTTTGCCTCCCGTAACGCCATAGCAAGCTGCTTCATTGTCTTTTCTGTCGCCCTTGCAGGTCTTGTCCCAGATTCGTCTCTCCTTATGGTTCTACCAATCTCAATCCTAACCGCTCATGGTCTCCGCTACATACTCGAAAAATGGTATGGATTATTCCCAGAAAATCCATACGCTCGCATCTTCGCGATTTTTCCGCTTTCCATTCTTCTAGCACTCATGATCGTCCCAAGCCTTTTGCACTACGTCTACGGCTATCGATACACCCCGGCAGTTGCTAATCAATTCTCGAACGACCTCATGTTAATCCGTTCCAATCTAGCAGAAAACACTATCTTAATCACGGGCGAAGATCCGCTTAACCGTTCGTTCTACGAAATATACGAAGACCGTTACCACACAATCAAAGTAGAAGAAGGTACAGAATCATTACTCGCAACAAGCATCAGCGATGACATTGCCACTCTTGGCAAGATTCAAGGGCTAGTCCTACCTGATGGCTACGAATTATCAAGGATCATCACCTCCACAAAATCAGACAATTCTGATAGAATATACATATATCGTTTAAATAAATAATTTTTTTCAGGAGTTATTATGGGTCAGACAATGGATCAAATGAGAATGATCAATCAGTTGCGCAAGGCGCAAAAGGATTTAAAGAACGAAATCGTTGAAGTTGAAGCTGGCGACGGCGCCGTCGTTGTTCAAATCAACGGTGAACTCAAAATTAAGAAAATTACAATCGACCCAGATCGCGTAGATCTCGATGACATTCACGAACTTGAGCGCTGGCTCGAAAATTGTCTTCGCGACGGCTACGCCAAAGCGCAAGAAATTGCTTCAGAAAAAATGAAACCTCTCATGGGCCATTTAGGAAATCTTGGGCTCTAGATAGATGCTTCCAAAAGCGCTTACAGATGTTATAGAGGCTTTAGGCCATCTGCCAGGCGTCGGCTCACGCACAGCCGAGCGCTACGCTTATTTTCTGTTTCGTTCCAACCCACGCATCTCCGAACAAATTGCCGAGACATTAAACAATCTCCATTCTGGCGTTAAATCCTGCCCTAAAACTTTCGCGCTAATTGATGCTGACCGTAAAATTTCCGAATTCTATGACGACGAAGCGCGCGACAAAAAAGTAATTTTAGTCGTCGAAGAACCGCTAGATATCTACGCTATCGAATCCACCCGTCAATTCAAAGGCACCTATCACGTGCTTGGAGGCGCTATCTCTCCAATAGACGGCATCACTCCGGACCAACTTCACATCAAAGAGCTCATCTCACGCGTTAAAGACGACAACGCAGAAGAGGTTATTATTGCTACTAACCCCTCTGTTGAGGGAGAATCAACTGCGCTCCTGTTGCAAAAACTTTTAATCGAAAAATACCCGGAACTCAAAATTACTCGTCTCGCCAGAGGTCTGCCCTCCGGCATTGATCTTTCTTACGCTGACCAAATCACTCTCTCCGCCGCCCTCCAAAACCGCACCAACTTATAGTAATCAAACCCTTCTTAAAATATATCGTCTGAGATAATTTCTTAGTCCTTCATCGCAAACAAATACAAATGTTCCAAGCATGCCACGAGTGCAAAGCACTTTGTAGATATTTAAAATATATTCAAGTAATTCATCGTCATTTGCTGTTTTTAGGCCATTCATATCTCGGTAATTTTTTCTATCAACAAACAAACCTTTTTCTTCAGAATAACGCAACTCATTTCCAATAATCACACCAGCGTAGTTCAAGTCAAAGCCCTGGATAGTATGTATGCACCCAATCTCGTTTATCGAGTTAGGTGACGCTAGCCATCCGTTATACTCAGTATTCCAAATGAACCTAGCACCATCAATATCTATGTCATACGTCCCATTACCGATCAAAATATCCGTAGCAGCAGAATCCTCCTTGCTAAATGAAAGTTTCTCCTTCTTCGTACGCCAATCCCAAGCATAGCCAGCTACTGTCCGGCACAAGCCACACTCACCATTCTTTGTCTTAATTGCGTCTACCATCTCCCTTATATCGTCATAAATAACAAAATCATACCTCGGGAACTCAAGTCTTTCTTTCGGAGATGATTTGCTAAAAATCTGCGACACATAGTCAATATATCGTTCACCACCTCGATTGCATCGTATTTGAGCACGCAACGAAAGCACCTTGCAATCACGCGAACGTTTCATCTCCTCTATTTTTTCTTTCGGTATGTCCGTCGGCTTGATTGACTGCGCACTATCATAGAGAAAAACTTGATTTTTACTTTGCTTAAGAATCCAATCAAGCTCCGTGCCACCATTATCGAACGCAAGCTTTTTATTGCTGGCATCGAATGCCTTATACTGCGTTAGGTTCTTGCGTCGACGTAAGCGATGTGCTTCATCGACGATTAAAAGATCATATTTATCCCTTGAATTAGCAACATCAGTAGGGCTAAGCACCAAACTAGACGACAACCCGTAAGTATGACGAAAAGTATCCCTAACTATTGCACGCAAATTCGACATTGGAATAACAATACCGACTCTAAAATCGCCCTTCTTCTTATGAATTGACTCGAGACTCGCCACTGTCTCACCGTCTTCCAAACTTGCAGTCTCCGAAATATCGGCAGTCAAAAGCTTTGTCAAGTAAATACCAAGTACAGTTTTGCCAGTGCCCGCTCCGCCATTAATCAAAAACGTCCTACTTTTATTTTTCAAAATAGCATCAGACAAGTCCCTAATCACATCCGAGACCACCAAGTATTGATCAGAAGTAAGCGTTTTGTAGGGAGAGTATTTGAAAATATTGCTATTTTCAATCGCCTTGATACTCTTACGCGCGAGTTTGCGCTTTAACAATTTGTCCCAAACACTGTTAAACTTTGCTTCGTATTCTTTACTGTTATAATACGCATGCTTTTGGAAACCACTATTACCATTCTGAAGCCTCAAAAACCTATCATCAGCAGCCACATGAGATATTAAATAAGCCTCTAAGTCCTGGATAACCGACTTATTGAAGGAACCGTCAGAGATCAGCACGACTGATTTTAGCCTGCGTCGCGCCTGGTTAGTATAATGCTGCGCCATACGGCTCTTAGCATCAACAGTCTCACCTACATAAACTTCCTCATCGTTATAAATCAAATAGACCACAGGCCATTCCTTCCCAGGCCATCTTTCTTCACCAAACGTAAAGTCGTCAAGAATTTCTGGAGTCTTCTCAGAAAATTCAATCTCTTGCGAAACATCTATATCAAACATATATCAAACCCCAGATCCTAAGACTCCCTGTTCATTCTCGGGCAACGCCTCGACATCGTTCATCGTCTTTTCGATTCTGCGCGCCTGCTTTCTCGTGTCCTCAATCTTCTTTGCGCTTTCATTTAGCTTCTTCTCTACGCCCTCCAGCAAATCACCAAACTTGCCAAATTGTGCTTTTACGCCACCTAGAATCTTCCAAACTTCGGCACTGCGCTTTTCAATCGCCACTGAACGATACCCCATCAGAAGTCCATTCAACATCACTGGCAATGTTGCTGGGCTCGAAAGGGAAATACTATATTTTTGGCGAATCTCTTCATCGACACCCGAAATGCGTAGAATTTCAGCATAAAGTGATTCAGTCGGCACAAACATCATCGCAAACTCCGTAGTCTTTGGCACTTCGATATATTTATCATGAATCTTCTTCGCTTGCTCAACCACATCCTTACGCAATGCCTTGCGATAAGTTTCTATTTGACCTTTATCGCCATCATCATACGCCTTAAGAAGTCTTTGATAGTTCTCGACTGGAAACTTTGAATCAATCGGAAGCAACACTTCCGCTTCTTTACCTGGCATCCTTACCGCAAATTCAACCCGATCCGATGAGCCTTTTTTAATCAGCGTATTCGTTAAATACTGTGAGGGTGTCAAAATATCCTCGATAATCGCCCCAAGTTGAACTTCACCATAAATTCCACGCGTTTTTACGCCTTCCATCACTTTTTTCAAATCACCCACGCCTGTCGCTAAATTTTTCATCTCCCCCAAACCTTGATAAACTTGGCTCAACTGACCAGAAATCTGCTTAAAACTTTCATTAAACCGCTTTTCAACACTCGCTTGTAGTTTTTCATCAACCGTCTCACGCATCTGCTCAAGACGTTTTTCGTTCGACGTTTGTAACTCCTTGACCCTCGAATCGACCGTCTTAGAAATTCCTGAAAGATTCTCTGAGATTTCTCTACGATTCGCCCTAAATTCATTTGAAATCTTCGGAGTCAAATCATCGATCTTTTTCGATAGAACTTCGATCTTTGTATCAGCTTTAACAATTCGCTCTTTAATCTGATCAAGGTCTTTTAATGGTGAATCGCCCTGTTTTCTTTGTTTTATTATTAACGCAACAATAATCAAACACAGAACTATGTTTAAAATCATCATGATCAGTATCGCTACGTTCATTATCATCTCCTTTATAAAATTTACATATTAGGATCATTTATTTTGGCTAATCGATAGGAATAATATTCGTTACGATTATCTTCCATTAGGGCACCGATTGCTTTGGCCGTATTTGGACAATACCTTTTAAGATGCGCCAAAAGAGGCACCTCATATTGAAAGCATTCCTCCTCGAACTTATCTGGACTATGAATATAAAACGAGCCAAACCCACCCTCAAGCAATTCTCCTTTGTTCTTAGCTCTATTACGCTCAATAAAAAAATCTGTGGCAGATTTCGGATATCCCAACATAGTCCCTAATTCTCTTGTTTGAGTTCCTTCTTGCCCGTCAACTACACTCTCACCAAATAACTCTCTAGTCCTTTCAACATCACTTACTTCGCGACCAAAAATAAACACAATCTGTCCATCCGTTTCTCCCCACGTCCTCTGCTCTAGCCCCAATTCACGAATCGTTGATGCTATTCTTTCAGAATCTTTGTTTTTACCAATTAAGGCGCCACATCGTTTAAGGCCAACAAGTACTCCGGTTAAATCCGCTATCCCATCTTCTTCAAATATTCGTTCGCCAGAACCAGCATCCAACTCGAAAAGGAGCTGACTAACATCCTCCGGAAGAGAAACAGTCTCAATTCTATCCGTTCGTCTCAATTCTTCCGTTCGAGCCATCTCTTCAGCCAAGGCAGTTTTCTCGGCTTCCAGTCGCACACGATCAGCCTCGACTTCTTCCTCTGTTTTAAGTAGTCGATCATAATTGGCATCCTTTTCCTCATAATCCTCAAAATTATTAGCATGCGTAGTATTTTGAGACCAAACTCGTCGCGCCTTCAAATAACCGGGACTTTGGAAAACACTTTTACCATCACGTCCAGCTAACATATGCAGCAGTTCGTCTCTATCACTTGTACCATAATTATCAATTTCTTTATCATTAAATCTACCACGTGCCCTCACACCTAAGGCACCCATCTCAGCCAATCTATCAACATAATCATAAATAGATTCTCCCCCTTCAGCATTAACCTCAATTCCTTCACTATTATAGAACTCAGATTCTTCCGTATTCGAAATCTGATTATCTGACACAGATTCTTCAGGTTTTAATTCTGCTGTCGGTACCCCAATGGTATCACCACTAAACGGCACCTCTGATAGAATATTAGCCCAAGCATCAGCATACGCATCAGTCTGCTCATTTTGATCATGGCCCTCAAATGCGCCTTGGCTAGAATTGAAATCAGTCATACTACCTCCAATAATACATAAATTATAGCATAAATATATTATCGTCTAACCATCACAGCATTAAATAAAAACACGTATGGTATAATTCAAGTATGTACGCAAACTTTTTAAAGTTCCTAAAATCCCATTTAAAGTTTTCAATTATCCAAGCGGAAAACCCTGATGGCGATTCGCTCGGTTCCGCCATCGCGCTCGACTATCTCATTTCAAGCGTGAACCCATCCGCTGAAATCAGTCTCTATTGTCCCGTTGACATACCTAAGTATCTTCGCTATTTTGCCGATTGGTCACGTGTATCTAACGAATTCGATTGGAAAGCCGAAGCTTATATTGTTGTGGATACTGCAGCCGATGTTTTGCTATCAAAGCTCTTAGACGATTCTGCTATCAAGAACAAGCTAAACGCAGTCCCGGTCTTCGTTTTAGACCATCACGAAACCGAAGATGATTTGTCTTTCCCACACGAATCTATTATCGAAACACTTCCTGCATGCTGTGATTTAATCTACAAAATAATCGTCTCGGAAGACCTCAAAATTGATCAAAATATTGCAAAAAATCTCATATATGGTATATCTTCCGACACGCTCGGTCTCACTAGTGCTTCGACTGTTCCTGACACATTTCGACATATTGCGGATTTGCTTGAAAAGGGCGAATTAAACATCGCCGATTTAGAAGAAGCTCGCCGTGAATTCATGAAGAAATCCCCTCGTATACTTGACTATAAAGCCGATCTCATCAAACGCATCGATTACTCTCTCGATAATCAAATCGCCACTGTCCATATTCCATGGAGCGATATTGAAGAATTCTCCGACGAATACAATCCAAACGTCCTAATTCTTGAAGAACTTAGGCTAGTTGAAGGCGTTAAGGTCGCTGTAGCTGTAAAAACCTACCCAGACGGCAAAATCACCGGCAAAATCCGCACATCTGTCCCAATCGCCGACAAAGTTGCTGGATATTATGGTGGCGGAGGTCATCCATACGCCGCTGGTTTCCGTACATATGACATATCATACGAAGACGTCATTCGCGATCTTGTTAGCATCGTTCCAGAACTAATCAAAGCTGCAGAAAGCGAACAAGGAGAAACCAATGCTTAAACTTTTCAACACTGCAACCAAAAAACTCGAAGAATTTAAGCCACAAAACCCAGAGATGGTCAAAATCTATACCTGTGGCCCAACCGTCTATTCTGCCCCGCACATTGGCAACTTTGCCGCATACATCTACTGGGACCTCCTAATGCGCACTCTTATCGCCAACAATTACAAACCATATCGTGTTCTTAACCTTACCGACGTCGGGCATCTAACATCCGACGCCGATGAAGGCGAAGACAAACTCGAAAAAGGCGCTAAGCGTGAAGGCAAAACCGTCTGGGAAATCGCAGATTACTACATCGACATGTTCAAAAACGGTTTTAAAAAGCTTGACCTCCTCGACCCAGCTGTCTGGGCTCGCGCCACCGATTACATTGAACAATCCGAAGCCTTAGTGCAAAAGCTAATCGACCACGGCTACACATACGAAACTAGTGACGGCATCTATTTCGACACTTCGAAATTCTCAGCATACGCCGAATTTGCTCATTTGGACCTTGATCATCAAAAAGCAGGCGCCCGTGTTGCTTTTAGTTCCGAAAAGAAGAACGTATCCGATTTCGCCATCTGGAAATTCATCAAACCAGGTGAACTCCACGCCATGCGTTGGGATTTTCTTGACCGCCCAGGCTATCCAGGATGGCATCTGGAATGCTCTTCTATCATTCATCAAGAACTTAAGGAACCTATCGATATTCACACGGGTGGCGTCGACCATATCCCCGTCCACCATACCAACGAAATCGCTCAAACCTTCGGCGCATACAACAGACCTTTAGCTAATTATTGGCTCCATTGTAACTTTCTCACTATAGATGGACAAAAGATCAGCAAATCACTAGGTAATATTATCACTCTAGAAGATTTAGAAGAAAAAGGCTATTCTGCTGCCGATTTTAAACTCTGGCTTTATCAAGGTCATTATAGATCCGAACGAAACTTTACTATTGACGATTTAGAGGCGGCTAGGTCCCGTCGCTTAAAATGGCAAAATGCCTACGTTGCCCTCTTTCAACAAACCAGCAAAGCCGATCGCTCACTCCAAGGACAACTAAAACATACTACTCCACATTTTGCCGAATTAAAAAAGCAATTAATCGACACCCTCAATGATGACCTAAATTCTGCTGCCGCATTTGCCGTTATTGACGCCGAATTAGAAAATATGTCTCTTGCCGACTGGGGCGGCCTAATCGAAGCCCTCTTTGGTCTTGATATTGCCAATGTCGATCGTAACGCAGAATACGAAAAGCTAGACGACAAGCTAAAGCCTCTTATTGAAGAGCGTAATCGCGCACGTGAACAAAAAGATTGGTCTATTGCTGATAAGATTCGCGACGAACTAACCAAAGAAAACCTCACTCTTCTTGATACTGCCACAGGAACCATCTGGCAGTTTATTAAGTAGTTTGCTCCACAAACCAAGTGTTACCCTGTTGCATTAGCATTATAATTATGATATAATAATAAAGTTGAGGCGACAGGTTCGAAACAACTCAAGGGAGGGAATCACATGAAGACTGTTCTCATCATCTTGGCAATAATTGCTGGATTGGCATTGATCGGTTTCATTGGCCTCTGTCGGTTCCTTGCGGCGTTGTCTCCATTGTTCTACCGAAAAGCCTACGATATTCCGCTCGATGAAGAGCCTCCGGTGCAGATCACGCCGCAGACAACGACGCACGAATCCGCCAAAAACGATTCGCCCAGCCTGTTCGAAACCGTAGTCGAAGAATCCCGCAACAAACCTCAAAACTGAACCGCCTCCGAACCTTTTCCTTCAAAATCTCCCATTCAACGGGAGATTTTCTAATTCAAGAAAATATGTTACAATCCGCTTATGGCTACAAAGAAAACTTCAAGAACAACAAAAACATCAAAAAGAACAACCAAGACACCGAAACAGCCAGAATTTGACTACACACGTTTCGGCTCATTATTCGTCGCGATCGGTCTCGTAATCGCCGGCCTACTTTTTGGACTCTTTTACTACATGGGGCAAGCAAAAACTCATTCTGAAATCAAAAAACTTGAAGCCTTTCAATCGTTGGCTGATTATTTCGTAGAATCTCTTGCAAACGAAGAAGCCGGAGAAACTACCTACGCAACAAGAATAGGCCTAACGGAAGACGACGATATTTATTTCGACATTCTTCGCACGAAACATGAAAACTCTATTCCTACTGCAACTCGCAACGAACGCGTTTACCTCCAATGTCGCGATCGCGATACAAACCAAAATTGTGCATACGCAGTAACATACGACGAATGGGAGAATACTTCAGAAGAATACCGCACGGCATACAGCGAATACAAAAGACTAACCGAAGAATATGTTGAAAAATCCAACGCGGCAACAACCCAAGCGGAGAAAGATGTAATCAGAAAAGAATACGAAGAGAAGACCGACGAACTATTAAAAACCATCTACCCTAACAAGTAGATAGTCTAAAGCTCAACAATTCCGGCTTCCAAATCCTTCAGTATTTGTTTCTTATATCGTTCCTCTTCCGAAAACACACACCCACAATACTTCTGCATATAAAGCCCGAGTTCTCGGGCTTTTTTCTGCCCCTCTCGGAAGCCAACTCTAAAATCACGATAGACAAACTCCACCCCAGACATTTCCGCCAGCTCTTCACAGACACTTTTAAGTTCATCGTGTTTCTGGTATGGCGAAACCAACAGGGTTGTCGAGAACGCCTTAAATCCATGTTCTTTTGCATACTTTACAGTCTGTGATAATCTCGCACGATAACAATACTTCACACAACGATTTTGAATATCATCAGCAACAGCCTTACAAAAATTATCTAAGCCATAATCCTCAACAAAAATCCCATGCACGCCGATCGACTTTATATACTCCTTAAGACAATCACGTCGCGTTTTATATTCTATATATGGATGAATATTCGGGTTGTACCAAAACACCGTCGGTTCAATTCCCTCAGAACGCAGCTCGTCAATACAATAAACGCTACACGGCGCACAGCAAGTATGCATCAATAGATTCTTTCTGGGCGAGCGGGAAGAAATGTCGGTTCTCGACGGCGTGTCGGAAGTTACGACTGAGACTCGGGACGCGCTCCGCCCGTAACGACGGGCCGGAGCGACGTCCGTCCGGCGAAACCGACTTTCTTCCGCAAGCGAGCCATCATTTTTCATAATATCGCCCCAAAAACTCTTCCTTATAATCTTGGATCGTTCCATCAAGCAGAGAATCACGAATCTTATCAACGACCGAAACTACAAAATGCTCATTGTGAATCGAAGCCAAAACTTTTGCAGTTATCTCATCAACCTTGAACAAATGATGTAAATAGGCTTTCGTGTAATTCTTACAACACTCACATTTACAGCCTTCCATCACCGAACTAAAATCGTGCGTAAATTTAGCGTTTTTGATGTTGATTCGCCCGTCGGACGTGTAGAGCGATCCATTTCTAGCCATTCTAGTCGGCCCAACACAATCAAATGTGTCACAACCAAACTCCGCACCTACAAACAAATCTATCGGTTCTTGCCCCATACCCAATAAGTGTCTCGGTTTATCCTCCGGCAGAATCGAGCAAACAGTTTTCAGCATCTCATCCATTCCTTCCGCCGTGAACACGCCACCAATTCCATAACCGTCAACATCCTGCTTTGCTTCAAATTCCGCAGACTCTTTTCTAAGATCCAAGAAAGTTCCACCCTGCACCACTGCATAGAGATACTGTTCTGAAAGACCTTCATTCAAGTATTCTTCTCTTAACCGATTATTCTCAGCAACACAGCGCTCGAGCCAACGATGAGTTCGATCCATTGCTCTTTTCATATCCATACGACTATCACTCTTTGCAAGTTGATCAAAAGCCATGTGAATATCAGCTCCAATTTCCCACTGTGTCTGCATCGATAGCTCAGGCGTCATTAAAAACTTATCGCCATTAATATGTGACTTAAAAGTCGCACCTTCCTCGGTCAACTTTACATCTGGAAGTGAAAAAATCTGAAATCCGCCTGAGTCAGTAAATGTCGGCTTATGCCAACTCATAAACTCAGCAAGCCCACCACCTTCACGAATTAACTTAGAACCTGGCGCCAAAAACAAGTGATAAGTGTTCACTAATACAGCCTGCGAACCTAAGTCATTCATTTCGGAGTAAGTTAATGCTTTTACAGTCGCCCTAGTAGCTGCACCAACAAACGCCGGAGTTTTAATATCGCCATGTGGCGTATGAATTATTCCAACACGCGCTAAGCCATCTTGTTTTTCAATATCAAACTTTAGCATATCAACATCGAATCCCCGTAACTTAAGAAATTATACTTTTCCTCAATACAATGTTCATACGCACGACGCAGATTATCCCAACCTGCAAACGCCGCCGCCAACATCAAAACCGTCGATTTCGGCGCATGAAAATTCGTCAATAATACATCGACCAGTTTAAATTCGAAGCCAGGATAAATAAATATATCATCTTCACCGGAAGTCTTACCGGTCTTAGCATAAAATTCCAGCGTTCTCGCAACAGTTGTGCCTAAAGCCACAACGCGTCCTCCGTTCTTATGTGCCTCAAAAATCGTTTTAAGCGTTTCATCAGGAATATCAAACCACTCAGAATGCATCTTATGCCCCTCAACATCGTCTGTGCGAATCGGCAGGAAAGTCCCCAACCCCACATGAAGTGTCAAATAGCAAACCTTAACACCCTTCTGTTTTAGTCTGCTTAATAAGTCTTCTGTCATATTAAGCGACGCTGTCGGGGCTGCCGCACTCCCCATCTCTTTTGCCCACACGGTTTGATAACGTTTCTTGTCTTCTTCATTAGCATCACGATGAAGGTATGGCGGCAAAGGCACTGAACCATATTTCTCAGCCAAATCACCCAGCGCCTCATCAGATACAGCCTCTGCAATTCCATTACCCAAAATCTTCAATATCTTAACCGTCGAACTAGTTTTCTCAAGCTTCGACAACTCTTCTACGCGCTTTGCCGAAGAGTTATCTTTACCAGAGAAGTCTGCCTTCAAAACACGTAGCACATCGCCTTCATGTAGTTTTCCTCGATACATTACGCGCTCCGGTTCATCACCATGTTTTTCCAAAACAACCAATTCGCGCGGACGCCCATCCGTAAGTTCACAAAAAAGTCTACTCTGCATCACCTTCGTATCGTTCAAGACAATTACATCACCTGGCCTCAACCATACATCGAGATCTCGATAACAAGAATCAGCGATTCGACCATCGGTACGACTCAAAACGCAAAGCCTCGTCGACCCACGTTCCTCAGGAGGGAATTTGGCAATCCTCTCTTCTGGTAAATCATAAGAATAATCAGATACTAACATCTTATATATATTAACATTTTTTGCCTATTATTGAAAACATATGCTATTATATAACTATATAAGGAACAGGAGGCTTATGTCCCGACAAATCGTAGAAATCGAAACTAAAACATTTATCCGTTTTTGGTTAGTCATTTTAGCATTTGGTCTAGCTGGCTTCTTTATTATCCGCGCGTCCGAAGCCTTAGCAATTATTGGTATCGCAGCCCTTTTAGCCATAGCTATTCGTCCACTTGCCATCAGAGTTGATCATCTCATCGGTAAAAAAACCCAAGCACGCTTAGCCTCCATCCTAGCTTATATTATCGTTTTGCTCGTAATTACAGCTGTTGTAGCTGTCATTGCCCCGGTAATAATTTCTGAATTTTCCAAGTTCATTAGTACATTCCCAGAAACCGTTAAAAACACCGATCTCTCTGGGCTTAATGAAATAGGCAAGGCTATCGGTATTGAAAACTTATCTGGCGGCATCGTATCATCGATCGAAAACTTCTCCAAGAATATCGTCGGAGGTCTTAGCTCTGGAGTTGTTATCGGGATATCAACCATAGGCAGTTTTATAGGAAAAGCTGCGGTTACGCTCATTCTTACTTTATTCATCCTTCTTGATGGGCCAACTCTACTCGAATCATTCTGGGATAAACTTGGAGCGAAACGCACCAAAAAGGAAGCCAAGGACGACAAAGATCCTGATGTCCGTTCTGTCACCGAAGCCCGTGTTATCGTTAGAAAAATGGCTCATGTCATTTCCACCTTTTTCGCCAAACAAGTTACCGTTGCAATCATGGACGGGTGCGTTGCCGCTATTTCCGTTTTCGTTCTCTGCCTAATTTTTGGCGCAGAAACGCGCCTTGCAATACCCATGGGCATGATCACTATGACTTTCTATCTCATCCCAATGTTTGGGCAAGTCATAGGTGGCGGCATAGTCACGCTCCTGCTTATCTTCAACAACCCAGTTATGGCCATCATTTGGCTCGCATTCTACATTGTTTATGCAACTATTGAAGTAAATGGTATCGCTCCAAAAATCCAAGGTAACGCCCTTAACTTACGTCCAGTTATTATTCTTATCGCCATGGTCATTGGAACATATATGTTTGGCTTATTTGGCGCTATCATTGCTATCCCGATCGCCGGCTGTATCAAAGTCCTCATTGAAGAATACCCAACCATTCGTACTCTCCGCGCCTAATTCTTGTCAGCATAGTACAATTATTATATAATTCTAATAATTTTGTACCTTAAAAGGAGGGAGGGACACATGAATATTCGATCCGCACCAAAGGACTTCGTTTTTGACCTCGAAAGAGTCGAGGCCCACTTGGAACCAGTATTCGAACCACTAATATGGACCAAAAATCCAGTTGTTACCAAGATCAATCAAGACCTCGCGTCAATCGGTAGTTATGCCCGTCTATACTACTATCTCAGAAATGTCTACTGTAAATCAATGCCAAAAAATACATTCAGCGCAGAACCAAATATACGGCTTATCATCTACGAAACGGAAATAACTCGACGCGAAATTTCAAAGGAGTTATCAGGAAGCAGTCCGATCCGCCCACCAGAAGCAAAGCCTTCTGAAATGACAAAGGCCGCCAAACTATGCGAAATAGCCTGTGCTTTCGTGCACCTCTTGGCCACTCTTCCGGCTTATTATGAACCGGTCCGCAAAACATGTCTTTACTCAACAAATCTTTCTCGAGTCGCACGCACTGATCGAATCTACAGAATCTACGACGCCGAAATAGCTCATTTCGGCAATGACCCGAAACGCAAAGCCCACATCGAAGAAACCATTAGAGAAGCTCTCCGCAATATTTTTATCGACCCTCCTATCAATTAAAAAATCCCGCCATCGGCGGGATCTTTTTTACGATTTTCTTACTTTCTCAAATACAACCGCCACACTAGAAGTATCATCATACGGCTTCTCCATCTTTTCGAAAGCCTCTCGAGCCTTGGCTTCATCCTCCTCTACATATGCTTCAGCCATGAAGCGCACGGCACCAAATTCATTCATTGCAAATGCCTCAACCTTTGGATTCTGCATAATTTGATTCACCATTTTCTTCGTACGACTCGTCCCAAAATAAACCCTGCCATCAACCTCAGCTGCTTTATCAAGTGGTCGGACATGCGGTTGATCATCTTCACAAGTAGCAAGATACCATACGCCAGAAAGTGCATCGACGATTTCACTATTATTCATATAATCCTCCATAATTCTTAAAACCTCACAAATATTTTAAGGTTTATTTTAAGGTTTCATAATATCATGTATATTATAAACAAGGAGACTGAAAATGAGAATACTATACGTAGAAGACGAAAAAATCCTCACTGATGCCGTTACACATCTACTAAAAAAAGCCGATATAAATGTTGACTGGGCCGAAGATGGAGAGGAAGGGCTACGTCTCGCCAAAAAACCTATTTATGATTGCTTAGTTCTTGACATCATGTTGCCAAAGATGTCAGGTTTAGAAATCCTCGAAATCATTAGAAAACAGGGAATCAAAACGCCAGTTATCATGCTATCAGCCCTCTCTGAAGTGGAGGATAAGGTTAAAGGACTCGAAATTGGTGCTGATGATTATCTGGCTAAACCATTCAAAACTAGTGAGCTGATTGCGCGATTAAACGCACTTGCGCGTCGCCCGGCTCTGCGTGAAACAAAAATAATTAAATACGAAGATCTTAAACTTGATCCAGAAAACCGCACTGTCAACGATCTTTCACTCACCGAAAAAGAAACCGAAATCCTAAAAATGCTCATCGAATCAAATAATAAAACCGTGCCAAAGGATCATATTCTAGCTCACGTCTGGGGGGCAGAGATGCTCGCAGAAGATAATTACGTAGAAGTATACATGTCCTATCTCAGAAAAAAACTCAAGAGTCTCAATTCCAGAGTAGTAATCAAAACTGTCCGTGGCCTCGGCTACAAACTAATAGTAAAATAGTATCATGTTTAAAAAGCTTCGCAACCATTTTATAGCCATCAACCTTCTGACAACTTCCGTCATTCTCGTTGCTGCTTTCTCATGCATCTATTTCGTTGCCAATGATTCAATACGTTCTAGGCGACAACCACCAGACGACTTCTTCTTCCCAACTTCTGACGATTCACCACAGGCACCAGACTTCTCCCAAATCACAACTGATCAAAATGATTATTTAAGACGCGTCATGGAGGAACGCATTACGGCCGATCGTCAAGCGTCTTTAGAATCTCTTCTCATCACTCTTGTTTGTATCGGCTTAGCCGTCGAGATCGTTGTGGCAATCTTCTCATATATTTTTGCAGAGCAAGCTATAAAGCCCGTTAAAAAAGCGTATGAAAGCCAAAAGATCTTTATTGCTAATGCCTCCCATGAGATTAAAACACCAATCGCTGCCATTAAGGCAAATTTAGAAGCAGCTGACTTATCGGAAGAAAACCATTGGATCAAAAATATAGAGCTCGAAGCAGATAAAATAGAGACGCTAAATTTAGCTTTACTTCGCCTTGCAAAGACCGATATTGTCAAAGATGCTATCACGGTTGAAGACGTCGACCTACGACGCACAATTAAAAACACTATTGCATCATTCAGCCCGCGCATTGAACAAAAGAAGATCTCGCTAGATACTTCCTTTGATCTAAAAAAAGGCCAACTGACAAAGATCAATCGCGCCGATTTTAAAGAGATCGCTGAAATACTCCTCGATAATGCCATAAAATATTGCGATAAAACCATTATGATTTCAGTTTCACCAAGGTCATTCAAAATCCAAAACGACGGTGCTATCATTCCAAAAGACAAACTATCTCACGTCTTCGATCGTTTTTATCAAGTTGATAAAACAGCCAGTGGTTCTGGTTTAGGACTTGCTATCGCTAAATCCCTCGCCGAACGAAACAACTGGAGCCTAGAAGCGCGTTGTGATGAAAAAGTCGAATTCGAACTCAAATTTTAATATGTTACAATAAAGATATGATAAAAGTTTTTACAACTCCAACCTGTGTCTATTGCCATGCACTTATGGATTGGCTAGACGATCAAAACGTAAAATACAAAGAGATTGATGCCACTACTTCTGACGAAGCGATCGACTTAGGCATCTCTTCTGTTCCGGTTACAATCATCACAAACGCCGAAGGCGAAGAGATTGCCCACATTGTCGGCTTTGACCGTCCAGCACTCAAAAAGGCTCTCAAAGCTCTTGCATCATAGACATCGCTTATTGTAAAATTGAGTTGTCCCCTCATACCACGGTCACTGTGGAGACAAAATTAAACTAGTAGTAGGTATTATGTCATTTTGCCTGCTACCAAGAGCCTTTAAAGTTTGGGCTCGCATAAATGACTCTAAGATTAAAATCAAGGAGTTATCTATGAAAAACAATAAAACCACATCAGAGCGCGTCGAAGTCATGGCCCTTTTTGGCTATGAGATGACGCCATGCCAGCCACTTTCATTCAAGAAACGTGGAGAAAACGAGGTGGAAGTCGCGGAGCTTCTTCGCACCCACATCAAATTTGTTGGCACGGCAGCTCATCATTTCTTTGACATAATTGCTGGCCAGAAACGCTACGTGTTAGAGTTCAACTCAACCGATCTTTCGTGGCACTTAATATCAGCATGAGCTCGGGATGGAAAGGCCGCCCTATATTAGGGGGCCTTTTTTCGGGAATACCTATATGAAACAACATTATTACGCAGCCATAGATCTAAAATCCTTCTACGCTTCAGTCGAGTGCGTAGATCGTGGTCTTGACCCATTAACAGCCAATCTTGTCGTTGCTGATTTTACTCGTACTGACGGGACCATCTGTCTAGCTGTCTCACCCAGCCTCAAGGCACTTGGTCTACCTGGCCGATGTCGTCTTTTTGAAGTTAAGAACAAGGCACAAGAATACAAAGCAAAAACTGGAACCGATCTAGAATACATCGTCGCACCGCCGCGTATGCAAAAGTATATAGACTACTCACGCAAAATTTATGAAACTATCTATACTGCCTTTGTATCTCCAGAAGACATTCTCATTTACTCAATCGACGAAGTATTCCTTGATATCACCAGTTACCTCAAATTTTCAAAACAAACTCCAATCAGCTTCACTCAAAACATCGTAAAAAGCATCTTTGAAAGCACTGGATTAACTGCAACGGCCGGAGTTGGGACTAACCTTTACCTTGCGAAAATTGCTATGGATATTCTTGCCAAACACAGCAAGCCAAATTCCGAAGGCGTTCGTGTTGCTTTCCTCGACGAAGAAAAATTTAAAAAGGAGCTATGGAGACACACTCCGCTTACGGATTTTTGGGGTATTGGCCACCAAACTGCTAAAAGACTCGCAAAATACAATCTCCTAACTTTCGGAGATTTAGCTCGAGTCGCACTAAAAGACGAAGAATTCTTCTATAAACTGTTCGGCGTCAACGCCGAACTCTTTATCGATCATCTTTGGGGACAAGAGCCTACCACGATGCAAGATATCAAAAACTACCACGCTAAATCCAGCTCCATTTCTAGAGGACAAGTCCTCGGCCAACCTGCTCCTATCTCTACGGCCCGCCTCTTGATCGCAGAAATGGCTAATGCTCTTACTATCACACTCGCTGAAAAACATTTAAAAACCGATCTAATCACGTTAGATCTTACTTACGCTAGCCACACTACGTCGCACGGTTCGATCCGCTCAATAAATAACTCGAAAGAGTCTGCGCCGACATCATCGTCAAAAAATCTCATCAATTTGACGATCAAGCTATTCGACAAAATAGTAAAGCCAGAGCAAAACGTTAAACGCTTAAATATCTCCTATTGTAATCTTATTCCAACCCAAAATCGTAAAGCACCTCAAGGATCTCACCAACAACTAAATCTTCTTTATCCAGAACCAACATCACCTGCAAAGAATGAATACGAGCAAAAGCAAGAACAACTTTCCGAGGCCATTCTGAGTATCCAAAAACGATATGGAAAAAATTCAATTCTGAAAGCCATGAATTACGAAGAAGGCGCCACAGCGAGACTGCGCAATCACCAAATAGGAGGCCACCATGCCTAACGATTATTCCGACATTGTTAATCTCCCTCGCCCAACTTCGAATCATCCTAAGATGCCTCGAAGTCAACGCGCAAAACAATTCGCCCCATTTGCAGCCTTGGGCAACCTCAAGCAAAGTTATCATCCTCCAAGAAAAATCAACAACTCGCGCCAAATCGTCGACCTACTCAATATCGATAATTTTTAAACTAAAAGAAACGGAATCTATTTAGCGGAAACAGCCTCATAATAACTGGTCCAGCAATTCGACAATAAGGTATAGTACCTAATCCATTACGACTATCGAATGAATTGGAGCCTTCGCGGTTATCTCCCGAAACAAATAGCTCCCCCTCTGGCACAATAATATCAACCTCACCACTAGTATGTTCCTTTGGGCCATCATCAGCCGCTTTGCGCCATTCAGTATCAAAAATCGTACCGTCGTTCCAATCGTTCTTTTCTTCGTCCCATTGGTATATAGTCATCACTCCATCCTCAACTTTTACGCGTTCGCCAGGGAAAGCAATCACTCGTTTGATAATATATTGATCTTTTATATCCGATGGCGCAGAACAGGTTAACTCACCATTCGAACTCCCATTCGCAAACACGATTATTTCGCCACGTTTCGGCACATATTCTTGTCCCAAAAAATGCGACCACGACACTGTCAGACGATTAACGATCATTCGATCATCTCCAAGCAACGTATTCTCCATGCTGATTCCAACCACATTATAAGACTTAAAAACAAACGTATTAAGAAGCGTGGTGCCCAAAACCACTGCACCAATAAACAATACCAAACTCAAAAAGTCCCTAAAAAGAGGATGGCGCTGCGAAAAAGTCGCACTACTAAAATCTTTTTCCATATACTCAATTATAACACGTTTCCATCTTTCAAAAACTATTTGCTAATGGTTTTTCGTTTTAAGCTTATGGTCCATTTTAAGTTAATTTTTATAATATTTGCTATAATATATAATATATGGCATCAGATTTCGTATTCATCCGTAAAAGTCGCAACGCACTATCGTCCGTTTTGCACGTCATCTTAAATATTCTTCTCGGCGTCGGTTCAATTTTCGTTACAATTGTTTCTGGCAGCTGGATCATCGGCTTCGTGCTCGTCTTATTATCTAAATGGCGCATGTTCGCCGTACGTCCTCATTATCTCTGGCTTAATTTTAAATCGAATCTTGTTGATCTTATCGTCGGTTTCTCTTTAGTGTTACTAGCCTTCTACTCCGGATCAACGCCATTGGCCGTACACTATATATTGGCTTTCATTTATACAATATGGCTCACAATTATCAAGCCAAGAACATCGGAAAACTGGAATCTCGTTCAGGCCCTTTTTGCAATCTTCTTCGGAACAGCTGCCATATCTATCGTTGGTGCCAGCCTCAACTCCGTAATACTTACCATTCTCGAGTTTATCATTGGCTACGGTGCCGCTAGACACGTTTTAGCACAAAACAACAACATGAACGACAATGGATATCCTGCCCTCATATTCGGAACAGTCTTCGCAGAGATTGCTCTCCTTTGCCATTCATGGCTGATCGTCTATTCTTTCATGAATCTAGGTATTATCATCCCTCAACTTGCAATTATTCTAACTATCTTCGGATTTATGGTTGATCGTATTTACAACTCAGTCGAAGAGCGCGACGGAGCGTTTCAATTCAAAGACGTTGCCGTACCAATTCTTTTTAGTATAGCCATACTCGCTATCGTAATACTCGGTTATTCCGAACCGATTTTCAATGTCTAACAAACACAAGGAGGTTTAAATGGAAGAAGCAACAATTATTAACGACGCCCCAAAAGAGCAACAACAAGCAGAACAACCAACGTCAGGACAAGAGCCCGAACCAAAACCTAAAACCAAAGGTCATGGATTGGCCGTTGCAGCCATAATCGTCTCAATTATTGCCATCGTCTGTTCCAGCATCACTCTTTTTATTGCATGCGGCGTAATCGTCACGTCACCGGCTTATGACGATAAGCAACACTTCGTTTCGGAATTCGTTAATGACGGTAATTCTGCTAACTTCACCGAAGGATCAATTGCTGAAGTCGCCAATCGTGTCTCCACGTCAGTCGTGTCAATAGTCACCGAGACAAAAACCAAATCATATAGTTTCTTCTATGGAGAAACCGAATCGACCGGTGCTGCCGCTGGAACTGGTATTATCGTCAGCAAAGACGGATATGTTATCACTAACAAACACGTCATCGAAGACGCCACTAAAATTTATGTCGTTCTAGATGATGGTACAGTCTACAAAGAAGTCGAGCTTCTTGCGGCTGATCCGCTTAACGATGTTGCTTATTTAAAAATTAACAACGTAGACAATCTCACACCTGCCACTCTCGGCGATTCTAAAACCATCGTCATTGGTGAACAGGTTATCGCCATTGGTAACGCCTTAGGTCAATATCAGAACACAGTCACTAGCGGGATCGTTTCAGGCACCGGCCGTTCGCTTACGGCAACCGATAGTTCGTACCAAAACGAAGAGACTCTTACAGATATGATCCAAACCGATGCCGCCATCAATTCTGGTAACTCTGGCGGTCCGCTTGTCAACGCCGCTGGCGAAGTTATAGGCATCAACACCGCTGTTTCAACAGGTAATAGCATCGGCTTTGCCATTCCGATTTCTGCCGTCAAAGGCATGCTAAAAACCATCCTCGAAACCGGCAAGGCTAAGCGCGCATTCGCCGGCGTATCATACAGCGAAATCGATGCAGCAAAAGCCATAGAAAATAACCTAGCATCAACTTACGGTGCCTATGTCCTAGGCGTAGTTAAAGGATCTCCAGCTGAGCAAGCAGGGTTAAAAAAGGAAGACATCATTATCGGAGTCGATAACTACAAAATTGGCGCCAACTCGTCACTTGGCACTCTCCTTGGCGAGCATACAGTAGGTGACACAATTACACTCACAGTCCTTCGTGATGGAGAGACCATTACGCTTGACCTAACGCTCGCAGAATACACTGAACAATCTCGAGCAAGTTAATCTCTCGCTTTTAAAAGCAGTTGGAATCCGCTCGTCCTAAGACAGCAAAAACCGACTGCTTTTTTTATTATCCTCTCATGTTGGCTCGGATCAGCCTCAATGATCAAATACTTCGTTCTCGCTACAGCTTGCTCCAATAATCTAAATATTATTTCAAGCCCGCCATCTTCCGCATATAATGCCAGACTCGGTTCAAAACTCAATGCTTTCTTATCGAGCCAAGCCCAATTTTTGTCAACGTAAGGCAAATTTGCCACTATCACATCAAAATCACCGCTCACTGATCCAAGCAAATCCGATTTAATAATCTCTACATTACCACCTAAACGTTTTGAATTCTTTTCGGCAACAGCTAACGCTTCCGCGGAAATGTCTACGATCTTAACTACGGCATCCTCAAGTTCTAAGCTTAGGGTAATCCCAATGCAGCCCGAGCCAGTCCCCACATCGAGAATTCTTGGTTTCTCAGGCAAGACAGCAGCCGGAACGACGACGCCCGGAAGATACGTTCTTCCAGCTAGGCTCAAGACCAAATCAACCGCCGCTTCCGTCTCAGGGCGGGGAATCAAAACAGAAGAATTAACCAAAAAATCGCGTCCATAAAAGTTCACCACCCCATCTATATATGCTTTGGGCTTTTTCTCGTTCATCTTAGATAAGTATTACATCTTTTGTTCACGCTCATACTTGAGCAATTCATTCACAATATCTTCAATATCACCATCCATGGCAGCAGTGATATTGGAACGCGAATAATGAATTCTATGATCCGTAATTCTATCTTGTGGGAAATTATATGTTCGAATCTTTTCCGAGCGGTCGCCAGTTCCAATCAACGACTTTCTTGCTTCTGAAGCATTCTTTCTTTCTTCTTCTCGTTGTTTCTCAACTAAACGCGAACGTAAAATCGTCATAGCCTTAACACGATTCTGCTGTTGACTACGCTCATCTTGCATCGCTACAACAATTCCGGTCGGCAAATGCGTAATTCTGACGGCCGAATCGGTCGTGTTCACGCCTTGCCCACCATGCCCACCTGAACGATAAATATCAATTCTCAGATCCTCCTCACGAATCTCAATGTCTTTTTCTTCAGCTTCCGGCAAAACCGCCACAGTTGCAGTAGAAGTGTGGATTCTTCCTTGGCTTTCTGTCACCGGTACTCTCTGAACACGATGTACACCACCTTCAAACTTCATATGTCCATAAGCCCCATCACCTTTAATCTTAAAAATCACCTCTTTCATCCCACCAGCTTCGTTTTCGTTCTGAGAAATCAGTTCAGCCTTAAGCCCCAATCGTTCTGCAAACCGCACATACATACGATAAAGCTCGCCAGCAAATAGCGACGCCTCATCACCACCCGCGCCTGCACGGATTTCAATAATCGCCGGACGATCATCTAGCGGATCTTTAGGAATCATTTTTTCGTCCATTTCGGCTTTTTCGGTATCAATCTTTTTTGTCAAGTTCTCGATATCGTCTCTTGCTAAGTCACCAAGCTCCGGATCATTCGCAAGCACATGCGCTTCTCTTAAAGCTCTCTCATCAGCATCAATTTGTTTTCTAAGCTCAAAAATGTCCGACAGCTCCGCTAATCTTTTCGATTTCGCCGCAAAGCTTGGATCAGAAAATGCGTCTGGCTTAGCCAAAAAATCCTGAATCTCTTGTTGTTCTGTTTCTAGCTTAGAAAAATCATATTCCATATCTTTTCATTATAAACCATCACTCTCAAAACCGCTAGCAATACCTTAATATTTGTGCTATGATATACGAACAAGGACCCTTAGCTCAGCTGGCTAGAGCGCACGATTCACATTCGTGAGGTCAGAGGTTCAAGCCCTCTAGGGTCCACCAAACAGTTTATAAGCTTATTTCTATCCATTGCATAATCTATAACCCTCAGTAAATTTGAGGGCTATTTTTTACCATTTTATGCACCAAAAGCAAACCAAAAACCGGAATTATTCTCTATACTCTTGGCTATTAATCATCAGCGCCCTAGCAAGTTGGACCAATTATTTCTCTTCGTTAGTTCTTTGCTTCGCCCATTTCGGTGGCTTCATATCAAATAAGATTTCCGGTGTGTGCAAATTTACTATATTAAGTTCTATCCCATAATAGTGCTGATAGGTAGTGTCTACTGAGCCAAACTTTGCTTGATTCTTTTTAAAACCGAGTTTGCTCGCCGTTTCCCAAACCGATTCTTCAGTTGGGCCCTCTACCTCCATAAAAGTCGGTAGTCACGGCCAAGTATCAATGCAAATTTCCACCTTATTAAGCTTCCAAACTTCTCGTTTAGTCTCTTGGCGAGCCTTTACTTCAAGCCCGCATTCTTTTAAGAAAAGGATCGCGTCATCGTAATCGTTAACTTCAACATTAACCTCTTTTGTGCCGAGAATAGAATTGTCGTCACTGACATTCTTATAAGTCATGACAATCCTATCGCCCTCATCCCAAACGCGAGCAAAAGAGTGCTCACCGGTGTAAAAAACGACGCGCCGCATCAAAGCTTCTGGCTTTTCTAGTTTCGCACCAATTTTTTTGAGCTTTGAACGACAACATCTTTATCAATATCTAAAAACTGAGCCTCGATTTCATTCTTCATGTTCTAATTATAACACTTTACGACAACGTCATCTTAGCTCTTCTTCGAGTCGCTATACGCTGTTAAAATCTAGCTAATTACCCATCTTTAAATAGATGTCAATTGAACATCCTAGTCCATATCTTAAGATTACAGGCCACCAGAGGTCTATTGCGTTATCCGTCATCTAAGATATAATTAATCTAAAGCATGAAAAACAAACAAGCAAAACAAAAGACTAAGGTAAACAGCACCAAAGCGCCTCATACTAGTAATAATAAAAAGCCGTCCAAAGCCGAACCGAAACAACATAAGAACGAAAGTTCTATTAAAACTAAACTGAAGAAAATCTGGCAAATCGTTAAAAAAAGTCTACTGGCACTGCTAATACTGACGGACGTTTTTCTGTTTGGCTCATTTATTAATCACCGAATCCAAATTACAAAAGAAGAAGAGTTTCTAGCGAATTATAATACTGGAGAAATCGTTGAAATTGACGGCAAGAAAGTAAACTATAAGATCTTTAATGCCGACAAATCCAATAAAACTCTGGTCCTTATGCCCGGCTTAAACGTACAAAACTTAGCACTTTTATTTAAGCCACTGGCGGACAAAATTGATGCAAAAATAGTTCTTATCAATCGTCCGGGGTATGCTTTTTCCGAGGATACCGGCCACGAAGCCGATATTAATTATATTGTAGAATACCATCGAAAAGTTCTCAAAACCATAGGTATCGACGAAACGGTTATTCTGATGCCGCATTCTATTTCTGGAATTTATGCTATGTATTGGGCGGAAAAATGCCCAGATCAAGTTGAAGGCATAATCGCCCTCGATATTGGATCTCCGGAGCTGTATCTAAATGATAGTTATAGCACATCAAGCTACTTGCAAGATCGCATTCTGAACATCGGAACAAAACTTGGATTGCATCGTTTCTTTGTACTTGATGAGATGTCAAGGAAACAACATGTTGATGAGCTAGTTAGTACCGGCTATTTTTCCGAAGAACTAGCTAGAGCAAGCATGGTTCTCGGAATGGAAAACGCTTATCCGGATTTTGTTGTTAGCGAAGCTAAACTAAATCGTGCTAATTCCGAGAAAGTTCAAGAGGTCCGTGGAGAGAACTACGAAGCTGTCCAAAAGCTCTTTATCGTTGCTGATATTTTAAATGAGAACTATTTTGAAAAGTATTTACGAGAGAGCACCTTGAGACAATATGGGGGTAATGAAAAAACTATGAATGAATACTTAAAGCTATTTAAGGAATATCAGAAAGAGAATCGAAAAGCATTAGAAAGCGAGAATTCAACTTTCGTCGTCATTCCTGGCCCACACACTATTTATGAATATCCAACGGATATATTGGCCGACTCAATAAATAGTTTTATTTAAGTACGTCTTAATGAAACGCTTTTTATAGCCAAGGTATTGCTCTCTGTTTATTCATTCAATTCTTTTTCAACTGCATATACCGCCAACTATCAAGTGCGATTATACAAAACAAACGCTATTTGCTTCGGCTCGCAATAATATCACGAAGAATCAGAAACAAACAAACCGCCTCCGCAATATGAACAATATAGAAATGAGGCAGTGCTGGAATAAAATACATTATGCTCAAACACAGCATAAGATCAATCGCTACAAGAATAAAAGCACGACGTAGTGGTATTGGTTGTCTAGTAACGAAAGAAAGTTTAGGCTTTTCTTCCTTTTTCTGATTAATTGGGCCATTGGCGACAGACAACTTATCTAAAAACGCCTGGCGGTTGGAACCAAGAAAAGCTCCACTGAAATACAAACCAATAATTACAGAAAAGGGATAAGCAATTATGGTGATAAAAAAGTATTTGGCAAAATCATCGATACGACCAGACTGAGCGTAACTATATTCGAGGGCAATTGACGCAAGAAAACAGAAGATCCCTTTTATAATCAAAAAAATAGAAATCGAGCGAAGATAACCTGGCGTTTCTTCTAATTTTGTCATAAGCCCATTATATCACGACAAAAAAGGCCTCGATACATACCGCTTCGTGCAATAACTTCATCGACGTATATTGAGGTCGTATCTCGCGATCAACTCCATTGCGTAGCCTTTTGCTACTTCCTCGTAATTATTATAAATAACCAAAACAGAATAAGGCATATCCGTCTCTTCCCAATCAAGACTATTCTTGTTGAAGGAATAAACCCGTCCATTTTTTGTCATATATATACCCGCACAAATCATCACAGAATAAGACCACTCAGTTTCTCCGCTCTTCTTATATAAGTCTCCATCATCAAAAGGAATGACCCAACGCCCCTTAATCCATTCTTCTATATCAGTAGCTTTCCCAACGCTATGGCTCTCTATTTCTACATAATACATGCCATCTGGCATATTTGGTCCATAGTCCACAAACGCGCCTTCAATAACCCACTTCGGTCCAAACAAGGCAAACTGTTTCCTAAATTGTATCGTCATTTGATCGTCGCCATTCATCACAGACGCATTAGCGAGTGTCGACTTGTGATCCTTATCTGCTTCTCTAATGGTCGAAGACCAATCAGCATATAGTAACTCAATATTTTTAATCTCATACGAAGTATATTCTGAATTAATAACGTCCTTTATTGCCACTTTGTCTTGTTCTAAGGTAACGTTCAGAAACTTTACAACCGATATAGCCATCACGGTCGCAATTATAAAAACAATCACGCAGATAATTGTCCAAAACTTTCTTATCTTATCCTTGTTGTTCTCGTCTATATTCTTACGCTTGTCTCGTGTATTATTACAATCACTTGTTTTTGCGTCTTGCGACAGACTACTTTTCATAACCGAATTATAACACAAGTTCTTTAGCGAGATATCGCAATGGGTCAAGTACATCAAGCGAAGTTACAATAAACCCTTTGTATAAAAAACGCTACTAGTTCGCCATAAAGACTTTTTTGCTTAGTCCTAAAGAGTCCACTAAATCCATAATTGGCTGAACTTCGGCGTCAAGTTTTGCAAATTCTTTCTCCTCGCTTAATAGTGTCAGCTTTTTGGATGGTTCAAACAAATCCACACCATCATTAATGCCAATTTGCAAATAGTTGTCCGAAAAGCATATCACAATTTTTCGTTCATATTTCTCGCCAAGTTTTTGTATCTTTTCAATCAAACTCGGATCAAGTATATAAAACGCTTCTGGACCGTCCTCGGCAAGTACTATAAAACGCTTATTGAATTCGGACGATTCAACTTCGAATCGTTTGAACTTACCATCAGTAAACATACCGGCATTTTTCCCCCAAGAAACAAAACCATAATTGCGCCCGATAATCCCGACTCTGTGCGTGAATCGTTTTGGAAACTTAAAAACTAACCATCTTCCACGGAAAACCGCTGGATCCCTCATCCCCCTAATACCTCTTGGATGGAAATCCGCCTGAGTAAATTCAACACCGTTGTATGTACCAGTGATATAATCTTCTGTTTTAAACAAATTGGCGTCAGCAATCATTCCAGTTGACTTAATTAGTTCTTCAATCTCGTTAGCTAACTCAGTATGTCTTTGTGCATATTTATACTCTTTTAAGTACTTTGAAAGCACTTTATGTGCAAAGTAGTTTTTGTAACTAATACGATAAGCATTAAAGATCAATTTATAAATCCCAACAAAAAACACAATCGTAGATGCCCAACCAAAAAAGAACATGCCAAACGGAGCAAGAGTCATTACAACGCCCTCATTTCCTAAATCATTTTTAACGCTTGGCATAATAAACGCCAAAGCTAAAACAACAATTGTCGATTGCACTACCAAAACAATGCCAATAATCTTAAACACCTGGCAAACAACTTTTAACGTATTGATTTTTTTAAATTCCATGTTATTCCTTAAATACATTCTTTTCTAGCTCAAGAGTTTCAACGAAATCGAAGATCACTCCAAGCTCACCAGACAACCGTTTAATCTCTCCATGTTCGGTCAAATCATCTTTCTTATGTGCGGGCGGCTCAAATGAATCTTTTCCATGGTTTAAGCCAACATGAAGCGTCCTATCAATAAATAGAAAGGCTATCTTCCCGTGGTTCTTTTCGTTCAGCATCATCATGCGCTCCATCATTTTAGGATTCAAAATATAAAACATATCAAGGCCATCTTGCATATAAACCTTAAACATCCTATTGAATTCCGTCGATTCGGTCGAGGACTTTTTCATCCCTCTCGGATAAACAAATTCACGGCACCCCTTGCCAACAACCGCTAGTTGAGAAGTAAACTTCTTCGGAAACTCAAACATCATCCAAGAACCATCAAAGAACATGTCAATAAACGAACTCCCTTTGTCATCTTTCGTTTCTTCTCCGACTTTAAGATCCGCCTGTGAGAATCCCACATTTTTGTATCGCCCGCTTACATAATCTTCTGAATGAAATATATTACCTAATCTCAACATTCCAATCTCATTCAATTGCTGAACCGAAAAACCACGATGCCGATCATAATAATATTCCTGAAGCAGAGAAGACAAAACCCTAGCGGAGAAAAAATCTTTATAACTTAACCTATATATAGAATAAGCTTTGTAATATCTAAAGCCCATAATACATGCAACAACAATTGCGATAGAAAATATAACAATTGCCACAGACAAAAAGTCGCCCGTAGCAATGCCAAAAATTTTTCTACCCCTTGCAAGGATAAATAAAAGCATCGCAAGCAAATAAGGCGCGAAGCATACTATCAATGATATAAACAACGCTCGACGAGCCTTGTCGGCTTTTAACTTCAGATCATTCAGTTCTTTCACATCCTTAACCGGAACAGCGGCAAAATATTTGCCCAATGCCCCAAGATCAATATGCATATTCATAACCACATTATATCAAAAAAATAGTGTAAATAATAAAAACTCCCCCGTAGGGGAGTATAAATTAAATGTCTGACTCGTCCATCATCTTAGCTGTGTTAATGAGGATCTGTTTCAGCTGCGCATCAATTTGAAACCTTTTTGCATTTATCTCAATACTGGTCAAAAGATTCCCGTTCTTGTTTCGAGAAGTTGAAGCGCGCCAGTCGCAGAACATTTCAACAATATCAGGAAGTGTCATGCCCGTAATCCCTTCAGCAAAATGCTCGGGGTGATGACGATTCTTCGCATAATGATTGTCGAGGGCAGGTTTCAATTCTGCCAAACTAGCGTCGTATTCTGGCGTTCCGTATTCAAGCGTCTTTAACCGGTTGTTCACCTTAGCGAAAAGCTCCACCTCGGGCGATTCAAGTTTCGACTTGTCATGTTTAACGCCTCTGCTCGTCAGCCTGTCAGAAAACCATCTGAGGTTTTTTCGAACCTCCTCAATATGCTCAATTGTCGAGAGTTTGCACTCGGCAATGGTCATCGGAACATCCTCACCAGATGATTCTCCTTGTTGCGATAATTCATTCGCATCACGTTCAGACATATTGTTGCACCTCCTTCTTTTGATAAAATTCAAGAGCAAGCTCTATATTATTATTATATCATATACTCATGATAAAACAACTTAGCAAGCCTTCACTCATTAGTATACTCCTCAATACAAAATAACTCCCGCCATCACGGGAGTTATCTAATAACTGAATTTTTACTCAGTTACACCAAGCTCAATTCGCTTGAACTGACGGACTGTAATGTTTTCACCAGTTTTAGCAATTGACTCTTTGATGAACGCCTCGACAGTTTTACTATCATCAAGAATATATGGTTGATTCATCAAAACTTTGTCAGCGAATGCCTTCTTGACTTGTCCGCTAAGAATTTGTTCCTTCATTTTTTCTGGGCCCTTAAAGTTCTCTTCAAGTTCTTTAAGTTTAGCGGCTTTTACATCCTCAGGGATATCGGCTTCAGAAACATAAAGTGGATTCATTGAAGCAACTTGCATAGCGAGTTTGTGCGCAAGATCCTTGAATTCATCAGTTTTGGCCACAAATGAAGTTTCGCAGTTAAGTTCAATAATAGCCGCAATGCGTCCATCATGAACATAGCTATCAACAAGACCTTCGCGAGTCTCACGATCGCCACGTTTCTCAGCCTTAGTCAAGCCTTTCTTACGCATAGCTTCTAGAGCCTTGTCGAAATCGCCATTAGCTTCTACTAGCGCATTTTTCGCATCGGTCAATCCAACACCTGAAAGTTCTTTTAGTTTTTTGATTTGGTCAATGGAAATTTTGGCCATATTCCCTCCTTATATAATTATTTTTTTGCGTCTTTAATCGTTTCAACAAAATAGCCAAGCACAAGTTTTTCGGCTTTAACGGCATCGTCGTTCATCGGAATGACATAATCAATTCCGGTTGGATCAACATTCGTATCGCAGAAAGCAATCACTGGAATATGCAAAGTTTTAGCTTCTTTGACGGCGTTCTTGTCTTCCATAGCATCAGTAACAATTACTGCGGCAGGTTGTTCAGTCATTTCTTTAACACCACCATAGCGCTCATTCAAAGTATCAATTTCTTCTTGGAAGCGTTGAACTTCAAGTTTTGAATAACGAGACTCAAGTTCACCAGAAGCCATCTTCTTTTCTAGATCTTTCAATTTACGAATTTGACGATTAACGGTTTCAACATTAGTGAGAGTGCCGCCGACCCAACGAACAGTCACGTAAGGCATATCAACAGACTCGGCAGATTCTTTAACGATATCCTTGAGTTGTTTCTTCGTTCCTACAAAAAGAATCTTCTTACCGTTCTTAACGGTATTATTCGTAAAAGCAAGCGCCTTCTCGATACCTTCAACGGTTTTATCAAGGTTAATAATGTGTGCACCTTCGCGCTTTGAGTGAATGTATGGCGCCATCTTTGGGTGCCAGCGACTCGTTTTGTGCCCAAAATGAGCACCAGCTTCGAGCAAAGCCTTCATATCGACATTAACTGCCATATATGATTTCCTTTCCTACGCCGGAAGGACCGTACCAAGCAAACAACTTGGCCAGGAAATCATCTCCCGGGTGATTCGTTAATTAATTTACCAAACAAGTCTACCACAATTTGCTAATAACTTCAAGTGTGTTATAATAACCCTTACCGTCGTAAGCAACCAGCTCTTACGACAAAAAAACTTTGGGAGGGAGCACATTATGAAAACAAGGGTGAATAGCATTCTCGTTGAAGACGATCTCGGCGTAGCACATCGAATCTCCTGTCGTTGCCCGAACGGCGACTTCAAACGGAAATTCGTCATGAAGCTCGTCAACGAAGCTACCGTCTTGCCCACCGAAGGCATCGTCACGCTGCTTGGTGAGGTTCTCACCGAAAACCAGCGGCTGATTTCCAGGCTTAGGGAAGTCGAAGAAGGCTTTGAGATTGCGTCCGCTTTCGCCGAAAGCGAGTACGGAACCATCGATGCTGCCACGGAACTGGCCGAAACCCTCTTGGCCGTACTGAACGGCGAAACCGGCATCGGCCCCGACGAAGGCTAACTATTCATATCAGCTCGTTTTCATCCACTACCCACCGGGGAGCAACACGCTCCCCAATTTCTATATTTACAGAAAAGAAAAAAACTGATATAATACTCGCCAGTTATGAGTAATGCAGAAAAACAACCTAAAGATTATCGTTTCGTGGTATTCTCTGATGATGCGGCAGGATTCTCCTTTTTAACTCGTTCTACCGCTAAGAGCGACGAAACCATCAAATGGACCGACGGCAAAGAGTATCCGTTAGTCAAAGTCCAAATTTCATCTAAAAGCCATCCATTTTTCACCGGCGAAGAAAAAATCATCGATACCGAAGGTCGTGTCGATCGCTTTAAAGCTCGTGCCGAACGCGCCGCTAAACTTCGTGCTAGCCTAGGCAATAAAGTCAAAAAGGCCGAAAAAGAAGCCGCTAAAAAAGCTGAAAAAGCTGAACACTCCGCAGAAGCTTAAATAAAAATCATAATAACTCCCGAGAGGGAGTTATTTTTTATTTATAAAGAAGCCCCGCTCGGAAGCGGGGACAGAGTAAGGTGCTTAAACTAAGGAGTCGTCATACAGCAGACGCAGATTCATACCCTCGGTCTTCGGGCGGGAAAGGATGTTGAACTGGCCAACAGAGATCTTCACGGCACGCGCTTTTTCGGACTCGACGTCCTGACTAACGGAGAAATCTTCACTTCCGGTCCAATAATAAGCCACGCCGACATCCTGCTTAAAATCGGTACTCTCCCACCGATAGCCGTCATGCTGGAAATTGAATTTCGTTTCGCCGGCATAGATATCATCGTGAGTGACCCAGAACCCAAGTCCGCGCCATTCATGCGCTTTCGGCATCCTCAGGCCAAACTCGCGACCGATATCTTCGATCATCTTTGCCTCTTCGAACGTGAACCACGTCTTACCGTCGAGCTCGAAGTCGCGATTCAGCAACTTCAGAACCACTTTTTTGGAATGTCTCGGCGTCCTACCGTCGTAAACGGAAAACTCCATCCCACGGTAAAGGTTCTCGCGCCGGGCCTCGTCGGCCATCTGCCTAAGAGTACTCCTCAAGTTTTTAGTGTCCATACTTACCCTCCCAAGTATTGATTTTCCCGTAAGGGAAGAACATCATTATAGATTCTATCTCTGTATTTGTCAAACATAAGCATGATTCGAACAACCTATCTTGACCATCACTCTACTATTGACAATAAAAGGCACTTATGCTATAATAGAGGCATCCTAGCGTATGCTAGAGATCTGCCCAATGGGCAAGAACATTAAGGAGGTGCTCGTATGAGCCATACCCAGTTCACGATCGTAAACGGACCCAGCAGGGACGGACTGATCGACGCGTTCAAGTACGCGTACGACGAAGCGAACCGGCATATCTGCCGTTTCACGTTGGAAAACGAAGCGGGAAAAACCGAAGTCGAGGCCAAGATCATCGAAATCGAACGGGTGACCAAGATCGCCCACGAAGACGGATCGGGCTACTCATTCCTTTTTACCTGCTACTATGGAACTGCCAACAGCAAGCTGCACATCAAGGCGAATGGTTATTACAACGCCCGCAGCAGACGCGGATGGCTCCAGCCCACGAACTGATAACGCTCCTCCCCTCCCTCCACGCCCCGGCCTCGCCGGGGCATTTTTTATCTCAAATCCTCTTGTAATTTCACAGAGAATATGATAAAATGCGTTGGATATTATTAACCTAAAGGAAACAAATGAGTCGTATCGGAAAACAACCTATCCAAATTCCGGCAGGAGTGACAATTACGGTCGGCGAAACGGAAATTACCGTCGCTGGACCTAAGGGTTCGCTCAATGTTCCGGTCCAACAAAATACGAAAACTGCAGTTGAAGGCGACAAAATCGTTGTGACCCGTAAGGACGACGAGCCCGAATCTCGTGCCTGGCATGGTCTACAACGCGCCCTCCTCAATAACGCAGTCATCGGCGTCACGAAAGGCTTCGAGAAACAACTCGAAATCAACGGCGTCGGCTTCCGTCTACAAGGCGGTGGCAAACAAATCGAGATGGCCCTCGGCTTTTCTCACCCAGTTAAATACACTGCCCCAGAAGGCGTCGATCTCAAAGTCGACAAGATGAATATCATCGTCACTGGTATCGACAAACAGAAAGTCGGGCAAACAGCCGCAGAAATTCGCGCCCTCAAGAAACCTGAACCATACAAAGGCAAAGGCATCAAATATGTGGACGAAACAATTCTCCGCAAGGCTGGAAAGGCAGGAAAGAAATAATATGAAAGCTATTTTCCGTGCTAACCGCACTCGCGCTAAAATCCACGGCACTGCCGAGCGCCCACGCTTAAGCGTTAATATAAGCAATAAGCACATCACCGCCCAACTAATCGACGATGACAAGGGCTCAACCCTCGTTTACGCCACAACAGTTGGTTCTAAACTTAAAGGTACCAAGACCGAACTTTGCGCCAAAATCGGCGAAGAAATTGGCAAAAAAGCCAAGACCGCCAAAATCAAAAAAGCCGTCTTCGATCGTGGTTCTAAACTTTACGCTGGTCGCATGTCAGCCCTCGCCGATGCCGCCAGAAAAGAAGGATTGGAGTTCTAATTATGCCCGAATCTAAAGATGCAAAAGCCAAGGTTATCAACCAATCTGGCACGCTCAAAATGAGCGACCGTATGGCTGCAACCCGCGAAGTCCGCGATATCTCCGGACGCCGCATGAACCGCAATCGCCGCGACCGCGTCCGCGCAAATGACGCTCCAAAAGAATTCGATGAGACAACGATCCATATTTATCGTGTTTCTCGCACCGTCGCCGGCGGTCGCCGCATGCGCTTCAAAGCCCTTGTAGCTGTCGGAAATCACAAGAACAAAATCGGTGTCGCTGTCGCCAAAGGCAACGATGTCACCGCCGCTGTTCAAAAAGCCACCACTAAAGCCAAGAAAAACATGATCACCTTTAACATGGATGGCGAAACTATCTGTCATGAGGTTGAAACCAAAGTTACTGGCGCCAATGTTCTTATGAAACCAGCTGCCCCGGGTACTGGTATTATCGCAGGTGGCGTTGTTCGTTCCATCATCGGCCTAACCGGAGTTAAAAACCTCATTTCCAAGAGTCTCGGTTCAACAAACAAAGTCAACATCGCTTATGCAGTTCTCGAAGGTCTTCGTGAACAAACTCCGCGTAAAGAATGGACTACTACCGCTCTCAAAGCCTCTGAACCAAAGACCGTAAAGACCGAAACGAAAAAAGTCACCAAACCGGCCACTCCAAAAGCCGAAAAAGCAGTAGAAAAGAAAGTTGAGAAAGCAGAAGCTAAAAAAGTTTCCGCTAAAGCCGAAAAAACCGTTACTAAAAAAACCGTAGTAAAGAAAACAGCTACGAAAGCTGCTCCTAAAAAACCCGCAACCACCGCTAAAAAGGCTGCGGCCAAGAAGGAGAAATAAGTATGAAGTACAACGAACTTGAAGTTTTCAAAAACACTCGTCCGTCTCGTAAAGGTCGCGGCATATCTGCCGGCCAAGGTAAAACCGCTGGCCGTGGTACCAAGGGTCAAAAAGCCCGCACTGGTCACAGAAAAATGCCAAATGGCTTTATGGGCGGCCAACGCGCTATTATGCAAGCTATCCCTAAGCTCAAAGGCTTCAAAACTCTTCACGATAAAGCCGAAGTTGTCTATACCGACGTTTTAAATGAGCTCAAAGGTAATGTTGACAACTTTGTCCTCGCTGAAAAGAATTTCATCTCTTCACCGTACGTCAAAGTTAAAGTAATTTCTCGTGGCGAACTCAAGAGCAAAATCACACTCGAAACGCAATTCGCCTCCAAGACCGCAATCGCGGCCATCGAGAAAGCAGGTGGCTCATTCAAAAAAGTCGCTGTGCCAATGCGCGCTAAGAAAACAGAAGACAAATAACAAAGATGAGACCGCAAGGTCTCATCTTTTTTCTCTTAATTTCTTCTATTTTTCTATTATTTATGATATATTGATATAAGTAAATTCTAGTTGAGGTTCATGATGCATTTCAAAACTATTTTCAAATCCCTAAAGAACAAAGATATGCTGAAGAAATTCCTGATTATTCTTGGTATTCTTTTCATCTATCGCTTTCTAGCGCACATTCCTGTACCACTAGGTGATGTCACGACTTTCCGCGACGCAGTACATAACCTTATCAATTCATCGAACTTCGGCAGCTTCATCAATATGATTTCCGGCGGCGGATTAACCAACTTCTCGATCATTCTTGTAGGTATCTCCCCATACATCACCGCGTCAATCGTTATTCAACTCCTCACAAAAGCCATACCTTCACTAGAAGAAATTTCCGAAGACGGCGAAGTCGGCCGTAAAAAAATCAATCAATGGACTCGTATGCTCGCAGTTCCACTCGCCATTATCCAGTCTATTGCATATATCTATATGCTCAATCAGAATATACTTTCCTCCGCCACTGCCGTCACGACCGATCTAACATCTATGCAATGGGTTATCGCTATCGTTTCAATGGTAGCAGGTTCTATCCTCTTAATGTGGCTTGGTGAACTCATGACAGAGCAGGGAATCGGCAATGGTATGTCAACATTAATTCTTGCCTCTATCGTCTCAACCTTCCCGTCAACCCTCGCAGCAATCTGGACCACACTGACTGACACCTCAGCTGGTACGCTCAGCCTATTTGGTTGGTTTAATCTTCCAGTCAATCCTGTTGCATTTTGGATCGTCCTCGGTTTCGTTGTTGCTCTCATCGTTGTAATATACTTCTTGACTAAGCTCAACGAAGCGCAACGCATCCTTACGATCAACTATGCCAAACGTGTCCATGGCAACTCCGCCTACGGCGACATTCGCTCCATTTTACCGCTAAAACTTATCTCCGCCGGCGTTATTCCAGTCATTTTCGCTACGGCTTTTCTATCTCTTCCTGCCCTCGTTGGTCAAGTCATTTTATCTGGCAATGCTGACTCCGCCTTTGCGCAAAAACTAGTTGCGCTCTTCTCAGCGCCAAGCGCCCAAACTTTCTCTTCGCTTTATCCACTCGGTATCAATTGGCAATGGTTCGTTTACCCAGCAGCTATGTTCCTGCTTATTGTCATGTTTACTTACTTCTATTCCAGTGTTAATTTCAATACTAAAGAAATTGCTGATAACTTACAAAAACAAGGTGGCTTCATTGAAGGCGTTCGCCCTGGACTCCAAACTGCAGATTACCTAGGCAAGATCGTCAAACGCCTTAATCTCTTTGGCGCCCTAAGTCTTGGCATGGTTGCCATGCTACCATTCATCACCGACTATATCTTCATTATCTTGACCGGCGCTCCACAAGGCCTCTCCCTTTCCGGCACTGGTCTTCTCCTCGTAGTTACAATCTCTCTTGAAAATCTCCGCGCCATCGATTCGCGCGCTCTCATGGTTACGTACGACGATTACGGCAAACCATCCAAATCCAAAAAATCAAAACGCGGCCACAAGTCCAAAAAGAAAGAACTGACACTTGAAGCTGAAATAGAATAAACATAAGAGGGTGGAATGAAACAAGAAAAACCAACAAAATATCATGTCACACGTACCGGCATTCGCGACGACGACTTCGGTATTGGTGACGCATCCTTTGAGCTAAGCAAAACCGGAAAAATAGTTGGCAAGATTCTATTTTGGGGAGTCATTGCCGCCATCGCCTTCTTCTTTATTAAAACTGGCTGGTGGGAATATTGTTACTATCAAGAAAAAGAAGGCAGTCCTAGAGAAGTCGCCGAACAAGTTGCCGAAGCCGCCGCTGAACCAGCTCCAGAAGTCGACGAAACAGAAGTCACCGTAGAACAACGCATCGAATACACTGTACCAACAGACGACCCAAGATATCTTACAATCGAAAAGCTCGGAATATACAATGCGAGAGTCATATCAATGGGACTTCTCAAAAACGGCGAATTAGATACACCTCGAAACATTTTTGACGTCGGATGGTACAATCAATCAAGTAAACCAGGTTTCGGCGGCGTCTTAGTCATCGATGGGCATAACGGTGGCCCTAATATACATGGGGTCTTTAAAGAGCTCAATGAGTTATATGCAGGAGATTCTATTATCATCGAGCGTGGCGACGGAACAAAGTTCACCTATCGTGTTGTCGAAAACAACACAATCCCTCTCTCAGAAGCAAACGATTATATGGTTACGGCCTTCAGCTCGGCCGTCACTGGCAAAGAAGCTCTCACGCTCATTACCTGCACTGGAGAATGGTCAGACGTCAAACAAACTTATCTTTCTCGTCAATTCGTTCGTGCAGTCTTAGAAAATTAATCAATTTACCTATTGTAAAATCTATATTTTTCTGATATAATGGCACGGTAATTTATGGCTAGTCAAAAGGAAGTGATAAAACTCACAGGCAAAGTCGTTGAGGCGTTGCCTAATGCCCAATTTCGGGTACAACTCGAGAATGGCCATATTATCATTGCGCACATGAGCGGAAAAATGCGCAAAAACTTTATCCGTCTTGTGCCTGGTGATACGGTAGATGTTGAGTTAACCCCTTACGATCTTACAAAGGGTAGAATCAGCTTCCGCCGCTAGACTTCGCGCTTTCACGGGGCGAAGAATTACATATATCAACCTTAAACAAAGGAATTTTTTACACTATGAAAGTACGCGCTAGTGTTAAAAAAATCTCTCCAGATGACATTTTCGTTCGCCGCAAAGGCGTTCTACGTGTCATCAATAAGAAAAAACCTAAGAATAAACAAAGGCAGGGTTAAGCATGGCACGAATTGCTAGTGTTGTTATCCCTTCCGAGAAGCAAGTCGAAACCGCTCTCACTTACATCTACGGAATCGGGCCAACAACAAGTAAAGCCATCCTTGCGGAGGCCAAAATTGAGCCTACCACTCGGGTGAAAGATCTCACCGAGGCTGAAGAACAGAAAATCAACGACATTATTTCTTCGAAATATTCCGTTGAAGGTGATCTTAGACGCCTCGTGACCAACAATATCAAACGTCTTAAAGACATTAACTCTTATAAAGGTTTGCGCCACAAAGCCGGTCTTCCGGTGAACGGTCAGCGTACCCGCACGAATGCGCGTACTCGCAAAGGTAAAGCTATCGCCGTTGGCGGCACTCAACCTAAAGCAGCAAGCAAAACCTAGGAGTCGAAAATGTCTGAAGAAGTTACCAATAATCAAGCTCCTGTGGCAGAAGCTAAAGCCACAAAAACCAAAGCTAAAAAGAATAAACGCATTGTCCAATCTGGACAAGTCCATATTCAAGCAACATTTAACAATACAATCGTCAGCGTAAGCGATGGAAAAGGTGAAATACTTTCAAGTTCTTCCGCTGGTGCTAATGGCTTCCGTGGTTCTAAAAAAGGAACTGCTTACGCCGCACAGATTGCTGCTGAAAAAGCTCTTGACATCGCTAAAAAAGATCATGGTCTTTCAAGCGTAGATGTCTTCGTCAAAGGCATCGGTCTCGGCCGCGACAGCGCTATTCGCGCCGTCTCATCTCTCGGCATCAAAATCAATAGCATCACTGACATAACCCCGATCGCCCACGGTGGTGTGCGACCTAAGGGAGAAAGGAAACCGTAATGGCTCGCGATAATTCTCCAATTGTCAAACAAAGCCGCCGCGAAAGCTACGCATTAGCGCCAAAAGCAGCTAAGATCATGGCTAAGAAAAGCGGCATCCCTGGCGAACACGCCGGAATGCGCTCTCGCTCTCAAAGCCTTTATCTCGTTCAGCTCCGCGAAAAGCAAAAAGTCCGCCGTTTATACGGTGTTCTTGAGAAACAGTTCGCAAAGCTCATGAAAGAAGCAACACGAGCTGAAGGCCTTACTGGCGAAAACCTTCTCCAGTTCTTGGAACGCCGCGCCGATAACGTTGTTTATCGTGCTGGCTTCGCTTCCACTCGCCGCCAAGCTCGTCAACTCGTATCACACGGACACTTCCTATTAAATGGAAAACGAATCAATATTCCATCCATCCGTGTTAACGCAGGAGATGTACTTGAAGTACGTCCAAAATCCCAGAAATCCGATTACTTCAAATCGATCGAAGGCCAAGTCGCACCACTTTCTTGGCTTAAATCCGACACCAAAAAACTTAAAATCGAAGTTACTGGTTTGCCAAAGCGCGAAGAAGCTGAGGTGGGCATTAACGAACAACTAATCGTCGAGTTTTACTCACGCTAAGGATAAGGAGAGAAATAAATGACAACAAAAGCAATTAACGATGCAAAACTTGCCGAAATCAACCAAATCGGTGAGAATAGTGCAGAGTTTGTGATCCGCCCGCTCTTCTACGGCTACGGCAACACTCTCGGTAATTCTCTCCGCCGCGTTCTTTTGTCCTCAATTAAAGGCGCCGCAATTACCTCCTTCTCGATCGAAGGAACTACTCACGAATTCTCAGCTATTCCTGGTATTCGCGAAGATGTCGTAGACATCATGCTAAATCTTAAGAACATCCGCTTCAAATGCCATACTGATTCGCCCGTTGAAGCTACTCTCGAAGTTAAAGGTAGCAATCAGAAGAGCGAAAAAGATGGCGAAAAGCGCGTCACCGCAGCCGACATTAAGCTTCCAGCCGACGTCGAACTTGGTAATCCAAATCAAGTTATTTGCCACATTGACGATCCAAGCTTCGTTCTTAAAATGCGCTTTGTGATCGAGACTGGCCGCGGTTACCTCACGATCGAGGAATCTGGCAAAGATCGTATTCATACCGACATGATCGCACTTGACGCAGTGTTTACACCGGTCCTTCGAGTTCGCTACAAAGTAGAGAACACTCGTGTCGGTCGTGACACCAACCTTCAACAGCTTACCCTCACAATTGACACCGATGGAACAATCACGCCACAAGATGCTTTTGAAGAAGCTGCTGCAATCCTTGTTAATCAATACCAAGCCCTCGCTGGTTCTACAACCGTCGAGCCTGCACCGGTTCCTGGTTACAAGACTGAAGAAGAAAACACTGGCCTTCTCCTCCCAATCGAAGAGCTTGGCCTTTCCGCTCGTACTGCTAACGCGCTCACAAATAACGGAATCAAGAACTTGAGCCAGCTCATCGGTCTTTCCGATGCTCAACTCAAAGATCTTAAAGGTTTCGGCGCCAAAGCTCTCGAGGAAGTTCAAGAAAAAATAACGGAGTTTAGAAAATAATGCACCGCCACGGATACAAAGGCCGCAAGTTCGGCCGCGAAACCGATCAGGCGCACGCACTGGTTCGTGGGCTAATGTGCTCCCTGATCAAATATCAATCTATCACTACTACCCTCGCTCGTGCAAAAGAGATTCGCCGTTCAACCGAAAAGCTCATCACTCTCGCTAAGAAAGGTGATCTCGCTTCTAGGCGCCTAATCATTGCTCGTCTTGATGATATCGAAACTGCCGACCTTCTTGTCGACGTCGTCGCTCCTCAAGTCAAACGCAATTCTGGCTATCTCAAAATTGAGCGTGCTGGTTTCCGCAAAGGCGACCACGCCGAGATGGGTACCATTTCCTTCGTTGACGATATCGACTTAAACCTCGAAAAAGCCAGCGAAAAGAAAGGGGATAAATAATCATGAAAACCTATTCCCAAAAATCTTCCGAGATTTCTCGCGAATGGTGGACAATCGACGCATCGACTATGCCACTTGGCAAACTAGCCGTTGTTATCGCTGATAAATTAATGGGCAAAAGCAAAGTTACATTCACCCCTCATATCGATAACGGTGATTACGTCGTTGTCACGAACGCCAAAAACCTCGTTGTTACTGGCGAAAAAATGACCGACAAGAAATATTATCGTCATTCTGGATTCCCAGGTGGCCTTACCGAGTTAAAACTCGAAGAAGTTCTCGAAAAGGAACCTTCTCTCGCCATCCGCGAAGCCGTCAAAGGTATGCTCCCGAAGAACAAACTAGCCGCTGACCGTCTTGCTCGCCTCCGCATCTTCGATAGTGCCGAGCACACGCACGCAGCCCAAAACCCAAAGGAGATTAAATAATGGCTACGACTAAATACATTTATGGCCTCGGACGCCGTAAAGCCGCTTCCGCTCGTGTACGTCTTTATAAGGGTAAGGGAACAATCACGATCAATGATAAGCCAGCGCTCGAATATTTCTCCGGAAATAAGAGTATGCTTGCTGAAATCACTGACCCGCTTGCTCTCACTCAAAAGCAAAAAGATTACGATATCTCAATTCGCGTAACTGGTGGCGGTCTCGCCGGCCAAGTCGATGCAATTAAGCTCGCAATCTCTAAAGCTCTCCAGACCGAAGCACCGGATCTTCGCCCAGTTCTCAAAAAAGCTGGCTCCCTCAAACGCGATCCGCGCGAAAAAGAGAGGAAAAAGTACGGTCTTCGTTCCGCCCGCAAGAAAGAACAATTCTCCAAGCGTTAATCACAAGAGAAAGAAAAATACCCCAACAGGGGTATTTTTCTTGACACATTTTTAAAAATTTGGTATAATTAAAGAGTAACATATTTATACCGGAGGCAAATATGCCTCATTTTTTATCCAGAAAACACAAGAAACTCTCTATAAACTTCTCAGAAATCGATGATGGAACCATCTCCGAAACCCCTTTTTGGGAGGTCCAACGCTCTGAAGCCTTGGAAATTATTACAACATTTTTCACATCTTGGCAATCTCTCTGGCAAAGCACTAAACTCTCACTTGGAAATCTAAACTTATCCGAAGAGAGTAATCGACGTTTAATCTATTATGAGAACGAACAAAAACGTACAGTCGTACATCTTTTAGCAGAGATCTTGGTCGCCTGGGAAAAAGACGATGGCACTAATTTTTCAAACGCCGTTGTTAATCTTGCTAAAGAGCTCCGCCCTTCTGTAACGCACTTTGAAACCGATTCAAACGAAAATTTCGTACTGACTCCAGCCGCTCTACAAATTCTTAAAATCTATACTACGCGCGAGGCCCTCACGCTTAAAAATGCCATAGAAAAACTTCAACAACTCTCCTGGCACAAGTTCGAATTCGGCGATAAAGTTCTCACGATCTCAACCGCCGAAGCTCTTATTGAAGAGCAATTACACCTAACTTACTTTGACTTCCTCGACTTCAATACCGACCCAGAGTTTGCTTCTGGATTCCTTCCAGAACTCCTTCAAGATTCCGCCGATTTCGGCTTATAATCGACAGCATTAACTTTGTTGCGAACATCAATAGTTCCTTTTGTTTAATCCCGACTAATCATTGGGCAAAGCTGAGTTGGTATTATCAATGTTATAACTCTTATGCTATAATTTAGCTCATGGATAACTCCATTTTAACTTTTATCCTTGAACAAGCTTTCGGCATTTTCGCGCTTATCTGTACCGTAGTCAGCATGCAGCTGAAAAAGAAACGCCCGCTAATGCTCTTTCAAACCGCATCTGAAGCCTTCGCCGTTGCGCAATACTTTGTAAAAGGTGCCATTACTGGGTCCTTCATGACAATCGTCGCTTTTGTTCGTGATATCATTTTTACAAAATACGACAAAAAGCGCGCCCCGCTTTGGATTCTTATCGTCTTTTACACCATTATGACGGCATTCGTCATCATTAGTTGGAAAGGACCGCTCTCGCTTCTACCCTACGGAGGGTCACTCATCTTTGCTTGGTCCCTATGGTACGGAGATATCAAGTGGATCCGTCTCGGCGATGCCGTCGGCAATTCACCGTATCTTATCTACACAATCGTGACAGGCAATTACGCACTATTTCTTATGACTCTCCTTGAAGTCATTTCCGCCACTATCGGCTTTATTCGCATCGACATCCTTGGAAAAAATAAGAAAAAGAAAACTCGAAAACGTAAAAAATAATCTTTTTCAAAAAAAATCAACAACACTTAACCTATAGATCTTTATTTACCATATATAATATATGTTATAATATGCTTGTTGTTCAAAAGCACCTTAAAACAGAATAAAATAATAAAGGATGGTGATCTGCATGGCATCAAAGTCAAGGGAACGAACAAGCAATAAACCACACTACACTGAGAAACAGAAGAAAAAGAAGGCGAATCAAAAAGCGAAACAAATCAGACAGCACTCCAGAGAAAGAAGGAATTACATCAGACAACGAATCAGGCAATTCTCAGCAGAGCTCAGCAATAACGCAAGTAGATACGTAATCATAATCTTAGAGAAGAAAGACAAAACAGAAAGAATCCTCTTTAAGATTGAAGACATTGGTAACGGGATTTCCTACATCACCCTACCAATTATTGAAGAAAGTGTCATCAAACAGCTCCAGGAATCTACACGAGACGCCGCAAAACATTGGGAAGATGTTATCCGGAGCTTAGCCACCGAAAGATTTGGCGTTGATGTCAAAACAATCACGGACACCAACGGCCTACTAATCCTCGAAGATTGCACTGTCGTTACACAGAAAAGCGGATATCTTGCTCTGAATACAAAAAGCTATTGCAGGGAATCATGGTATTGGAACGGTGAAAGATCCTTATCAGGGCAAGGATTATACAACGGGAAACAGTTACAGACCTTTTTCGAAATCGACGGCGCCATCTCAAAGACATATGTCCATAGTGAAACATTGTTCGCCATATTGGCTTACCGAACCGCATCAGGCAGAATGAACTACGATGAATGGGCTAGAGATTATGATAAGGAACACACGCAGGAGATGTTAGAAAAATCAGGCGTAAACAAACTGGTCGATAAACTATTCCCGACAATCTTCAAGCAAGTACTAGCAGAGCGTATCGTAGAATACCTCAAAGAACAAGGTTTTGTAATAGAAGGGAACCTCGACACCCAAGAATCATAACTCAGCCACTTTCACAAGGAGGTAATTATGAGCAAATATGACCCGAAGAAGGACAGTGAAAATGAAGACGAGCAGGACGGCGAAGAAGACAAACTCGTTTTTCACCCAGGCACCAACCCAGAAAACCAAGCCGAAATTTGCATGCTGATGGGAGATTAAATTGTCCTTTATTAAACAAGCGCCCGTAGAAGGGCGCTTTTTCAAGTTAAACTGCCTTACTTACTCTTTGTACCAAATCTCTTCTCATTAAATTCAGTCTGGATTTTATAAAACTTTTCAGAATCGGCCGTAATCTCGTCAACCTTCTTTAGAAAAACATCGTATTCTGGAGTACGAAAATACATCTTCTTATCGCCATAGGCTCCCGGGATATATTTCCCGCGAAGAACCAACCGAACATCTTCAATCGCTTCCGCCTCAGAATAATCCGGATGAAGTGCACGATTATAGTCATATGCACGGGCAAGGATCTCGTCAATATCGCAAGAACGATCAGCTGAAGAAACAATTCTACCATAAAGGCTCCGCGGATCGCCCTTCATACTTGCACGATGATCTTCAACCGCCTCCGCCATTATTTCGATTTCTGATTCACTAAAGAATTCTCGCAAAGTCTTATCCGCGCGAAGCATTTTGGCAGACTCAAGATGATGAGTTTCGATATCCACAAGTCGCCCAAGATCATGATAAGCTGCAACAACATAAACCATATTGATGTTTATACCATCCAAATCCTGCGCTATTTTAAGGCTTCGCTCAATAACATCGGAAATATGCGAACCGGTATGCCCTTTAAGAGTCTTATATTTCGGAAGTATCTCATTCCCAATATAACTATAAACTTTCGGATTTATCTTCTTCAATTCAGATTCCATAGATATATAATAGCATACCAAAATTCAATCAATGAGTATCACAAAATCAAATAAAGAATAACTGCAAAAGTCTCCCGATAAAGTAATTGCTAAACGTAAGTAAGCCAAGGCTCACCCTTATTACCAGATAACACCTTTGCGGTCTTAGGCGCATATTTAGCGATAGCCTCATTTAGCTTCAAATCAAATGTGTTAAACTCCTCCCTCTCGTGTTTAATACTGTGTATATAATAGCGCCAAGACGCATTACATATTTCTTCTGAATTATCTCCGACATAAAAATCAATGGCGGTCTTAGGGTAACCCAAAACCTCCCCCATCTGCTTCACGACATCTTTATACTCTTTCTCCGAGAGCAGCGGTCCCGCCTTCTCGAACTTCATGGCTGTGTTATAAGCTAAAGCCAGTTTATCCGAATCCTTAGAAATAAAAAGCTTAAATAAGTGCACTATCCGGTTACAAGAGGATCCCCCTTTTAACTTATCATTCGAAGCATAAGCCAAAGCCAACAAGTCATGAGAAACATAATGCATCGTCTGCAGATCTAACTTCTTTAACAAATTAATAAGTTTAAAAATGTTCACTCTCTCGAGCTCATCCTCCAAAAACACTATACTCGCGGCTGGTTTAGAACCAATTAAAACCCCCATTATATCGGCCATTAGCATTGCGGGAACAGCATAGTCTTCCTTTTTATTCGAATCACGTTTTAATGACTCAAAAAGAAAGTTTTCTAGTTCGATAATATCACCTCTTTTCATACTTACCATTGTACAATACCAGAGACAATCTAGAAAGCATGAATGCGTTTCATTATAACCAGCAAAAATCAATTGATGCCGCTAAAGAGTCTTTTTAACATCGCTTTCCACAACAGAACTGATCATGTCGTCTAACGCAAAACGCTCTTGCATAAATCCTTCGGTATAGTATAATTAAACATAAGTAGAGTGAGCACAAACATATAAACAGTAAGCACTAATATATAAGGTCATTTTATAACCATGCACAAAACAAAGTCACTTATTGGGCGAGGACTATTAGGTTTCACTATTCTTTCCGGAGCCATTCTCACTGCTCCAAATATCTACGCCGATTCTTCTGGCGTAGTCAACATCAAAGTCAAAGTCCCAGCTGCCTGTACTCTCAGCACCAGCAACAATAATCTCACCAAAACTATCAACCCAGGTGAGTATCTACCCATTGGTACATCTAACATCAAAGCTGTTTGTAATGACCCAGATGGCTTTGCTATTTATGCTATTGGCTATAGTGATAATAAGCATGGTAATAACTTCCTCACTACTGACCT